>Ga0209208_10000248_pt1 | contig 64855 bp, 54 predicted proteins | sample S1TSphfallax_3_FD_187694 | JGI IMG/M metagenome (GOLD analysis project Ga0209208, IMG submission 187694) | Host-associated microbial communities from peat moss isolated from Minnesota, USA - S1T2_Fd - Sphagnum fallax MG (SPAdes) (version 2) | ecosystem: Host-associated > Plants > Peat moss >... | reverse complement strand
TAGCCATTAATAGAATAACCACGAATCACAATTAATAGAATAACCACCAGTAGCCATTAATAGAATAACCACGAATAACAATTAATAGAATAACCACCAGTAGCCATTAATAGAATAACCACCAGTAGCCATTAATAGAATAACCACCAGTGGCCATTAATATAATAGCCACTAGTAACCATTCATATAATAGCCATTAATAACCACCAATAGAATAACCACCAATAACCACCAATAGAATAACTACTAATGGCCATTAATAGAATAACATCAATAACTATTAATATAATAACCACTAAAAATCATTAATAGCCACAAATAAAATAAGTACTAATAGCCATTAATAACCACCAATAGCATTAATAAAAGAACAACCAATAGCCATATATTATAATTGCTTAGGATTGCCAAAAATAATCTAAGGTGAAATAATTTATAATAAACAAAAATAACTTAAATTGAAATAATTTTCAATAGCCAAAAGTAACTCATAATAGCTACAAGTAGTCTAAATTGAAATAATTTACAATAGCCAAAAATAACATAAAATAGACAAAAAAAACTTACAATAGTTAAAAATAGCCTAAGATGAAATAAGTTAAAATAACCAAAAGTAATTTATAATAACTACAAGTAGTCCAAATTGAAATAATCTACAATAACAAAAAATAACATGGAATAACAAAAAAGACTTATAATAGCTGAAAATAGCTTAAGGTGAAATAAGTTAAAATAACAAAAAATAAATTAAAATAACCAAAAGTAGCCTAGGGTGAAATAACTAAAAGTAATTTAGAATAGCCATAAATAACCATAAATAATGTAAGGTGAAATAATTTAAATTAATAAAAAAATAGTCATATAATAATTGAAAGTAGTTTAACATAAGTAGTATTATTATATTAACAAAAATAAATCCATTTACTAAACTTTCTTTTTCCAAAATAATGGTCATTGAAACGTTATTGAATAATGATATTCAACTTTTTTTGTGTTCAAATGATTTTAAACTTTGAAAAGGAAATAAATGTACATTATGTACATTATTGAATATTTTTTAAAAGTAAACTCGAATCATTTCATTTGAACAAAATCTCAATAAGATATGAATTTTCAAAGTTTATGTTTTTGTAATGTTTAAAATGAAGTATTTGCTAAATAGAATGTAATGTAACATATTATCATAACAAGTGGGGTGGTTTGATGGTAAAGATGTTTGCCCCCATTCTAAAGGTCAAGGGATCAAACCTCATGGGTGGTGTTGTGTGGTCAACAATGGTATGTTGATCGAATATTTTTTTATCAAATTATTAGGTTAGGTGCTTAGGTTGATTACGTGGCCTACCTAGGCTAGGTTTTTAACCAAATGTAGGTAGTGACATGTGTCAATAAATAATAGGCTTTAAAACTCATGAATTTATCAATAATATTATATATTAAATAATTAAAATTTAATTAATTTCCATACTAGTTAGTTAATTAACTAACAAGTGAATGGTTTGGGAAATGTGTATTTCACTTGAAAATAACCTTGTTTCACTAGGTACTAGTGAAACAAGTCATTGTCCGTAGCAATTGGTCCCCGTTCACTAGGGGGTTAAACAATTTCACTAGGTAAATTGTCCAAATTCACTCAAAAATCTAGTGAAACCCATAGTGAACTAGGACGCATTTCGTAGTAGTGACTTAAGAATTGAATAAAGTAAAATTTCAAATTAAATTAAAACTTTCAAAGAAAAAAATCTTGATCTTGAACATAAAGGAAACCATTTGACCATGGTGTAATTTGAAAAGAGAGCTCACTATTGTTACAATTTTTTTTAAATGTTTGATGAGATAATGAAAGCCAAAATTTAAAGAACTTAACCATCCAAGTACATAAGTAGAAGCTTGGTTAAAGTGCATAAGTAACTAAATAACAATTTATGTAGGTGGGGGATGTATGTTTCCTCAGTGATGGAATGATATCTTTAAAAATTCATAGAATAAAACATCAATTAATGTTACCCAACTCATGAACCTTGTTGTTTTTTTGCACCTATAGTGGCAACTTTGACCTTCATAATAAGATAACTATGCTAATTTATGTATACCCAATGTTCTTCCTAGTACCATGGTAGACTATAATGGAATATAAACTAAAAATCATGCCATGCTATGACTTAAAATATATTATGTATTGTAGTAAAACAAACTTTCCTCCATTGTGAACATGAAAATGAAGTTCCTATATGTGTGACAATTTGAAGAATCAATAAGTATTCTTGTAATGATTCACCAAAATAAGAGAGGAACCTAAGAGATTTTATAACTTATTTTGAAGCTTGGAGTCCCCCTTGTTGATGTGTGGCAAGCTCAAAAAGTTTTTTTGTTAGCCCTATTATTGGAAATGTTGTCCTTCTAATTTTACCCAATATTTCAATTGATTCATGAAGCTTTTCAACCTTTGCAATAAACTTTGGAATTTATTTTTTAATACTCATAAGTCTTATGTATAAAGTTGTAAGCAATTAGTTCAAGTTCTATCATTGCTAGTTGTGGTTGTTTATAACCATTTGCAATAATTGTCCTATTAAAATGTGTAATAACAACACAACAATTTGAATATGTTTATTACAATACAACTTTACAAAGTAAATATAAATACCACACAATGTCATAATTCAAGTAGTACAATTTATTAGTGAAATATTTAGGGCCCATGTAAAGATTTATATTTACCTTCCGTATTTTTTGGCTTATTTCCAACCAAACATTTCCACTAGACTAGACTCCTTTCACTACCCATCATGGCACTTAACCGTAAAACCTAAGCAACATTCTTTGATGTTTTATCTTTCAAGATCCCTTTATGGCAAATGATTGCTATAATTTGATCACCATCCATTAAAAATGTGGAACCACACAATTTAAAACTCTTATTGAACTTTTGTTCCTAATTGAATTTTTTTTTCACTTTTTCAAAGTTAACACCTTACTAATTTGCACAATTATTTTAGCATTATTCGAAATGCCAAACCCAAGCTATCTCTATTGATGAGTCACTTCATCACTTCATTAGTGTAATGAAACAAACTACCGGTATTTCATCTATAAACAACACACACCAATGAATAAAATATTTAAATCTTTGATTTAGAATTGCTAGTCTAGTATACCATCATAAACCAAAAAAATGCAAGATTATCATGTCTCTTTTTCTCTTCCACTCTCTCAACAAACACACATGCACAAGTCCCTCTCATGTGTGTGTGTGTGTGTGTGTGTGTGTGTGTGCTTTGAGGATCTTATAATAATAGTTTTTATTACTGCACCACCACCATTAATTTGGTCTTGCGCTCTTGTAAATTTTGCAATAGTATGTGTTGAACTACATTGTTTTCTTTCTCATGATGCACAAACTAAAATACCAAGAACAAAAAGCAAGTGATGCATATTTTGGACTATTTTGTGGTTGCAAAATGTGGTAGGTATTTGGTTAGAGTGCATATCTAGTTGTGGGGATTCTTCATTATGGCCACCTCTTGTAGCTACTATCATTATTTTGACATCAAGTTGGTGGGTTTTGATGTTTCCCAATGATGGAAGGAATGACTTGTTGTTGTGTCATAATAAATTTCATATGTGTTCTAGACTCTAGTAAAGTCGTAATTTACATAACCAATAGTAGGGGTGTCTTGATGATGTGTTGCTTCCTAATTGGACACCCACACAACAATTATATGACATATCATGTTGAGCTCATGGATGTGAATCTTTTTTCATCCACATACAAAAGATCAAATACTTGATTCATGTCATTATGTTTTAAATCATCCATTTTAGATAAAACTCAAGAGGGGATCGAACCCTAGGCAAATCCTTTGCCCAATGCAACTTGAGACTTATTTACAAATGAAATTAATTATGATAGATCTTTTCTAGGATTCTATATATACAAAAAATCAATGTAACAAAAAATGTTTATTTATAGTCTCAATGTGTATTTATTTATGTTTTCAATGAGACAAAATATAAATTTATACAAAAGAATTAACCTACAAAAATTTCTAGCAAACTTTGAATTAAATAGATTGTAACTTCCTATCTCACATATTTCCTAGGCCTTTTTGAAGCTATTTCTTTGGTTAATAATAGAAGAATCTGCAAATGAGAAATTGAACACTTGAATCTATGTTATATCACCAGTAAATTGATTATTGGAAAAAGCTTGAACTTCCATTTGAACATAATAACTATCATTAGATCCATTGACCAAGTGTGGCTATGGAAAACCACCAACAAGATCTTGATCCTTAAATCTAAGGTAGTTAGGAGAAAGAAAAAAACCTTTAACACCCTCAATATCCACAACCAAACCAGTCACATTTGTTGATCCTAAAGAATTTTCACAAATAACACCAAGAGGAGTAATCGGTGTTTGACATTTCACTTAAGATGATGGTTCAAATTTATAATGTTTTGACATAGTAGCCTTAAACCTTTCAAGTTCTTCCATTAGTTGTTTGTTCTTCAACCTTTCACATTCTACTTTTGTTTTCAATCTTGTAACCTTTTCTTCTCATTTCCTTTTAGCATTGAGACTTTTAACATGAGCAATAAATTGTTCCACTTCTAATTCAAAAAGTAAATCATCTTCAACATCACTTGTTCCATTGGTAGCAAGTTGAAGCAAAGAAGTATGAAAGGAGTAGAAATACAAAAGACAATTGGCAAGCACTTGAATAATTGGGTGTACATTAGCAATTGTGTAAGAATATGGACCTCGATTAGCTTATACTTGAAACTTTGGAAGACAATTTACATGCACATGAATAGATGGAAGTCAATTAACAACTTCTTTAAATTATAATAAATTCATTTCTTTAGATGGAAACATATTCATTTGTAAGGGGTCAAATGGTTTTCGACTAGTAGCCACTTGGAAAAATATATGTTGGATCTATATTAGATGTTGGAGGTTTAGAAACCTTGTATAACATTGCAAGTTGTGGCAAAATCGAACTACCATGTCCACCAAATGCACCTGCACAATGACAAAATTAAAAATGTTTTCAATGGAATGACACATCACATATTATGGAAGACCATATGTATTTCCAAGATGTTGTACTACAAAGTGCAAAGGTCCAATTTGATAATAATAACCTTGAATTGATTGTGAATTTCCACACTCACCAATATCAAAAGTATATGCATGGCCATCAAGTTTCTACATTGGTGTTCTTACTACAATGACAAATGGTCTTGGGAGTAATAGCCACTTGGATAGATGTTTGAGGTAATTCAAAAACCTTATGTGTTATAGGTTGTGGCAAAATTGAACTACCATATCCACCAAATGCACCTACATTGTGGTGAAATGGGAAATGTTTTCAATGGAATGACACATCACAAATTATGGAAGATCATTTGTATTTTCAAGATTTTGTAATGTAATTTGATAACAATAACCTTGAATAGATTGTGAATTTCAACATTCACCAATATCAAAAGCATATGTGTAACCATCAATTTGTGCATTGGTGCTTTTGGCACAATGATAGGTTCTCCATTGCACTTAGTCCATGAACTACTTCCTTGTTGCATTTGGTACAACATTGGCTACTCCTATGCACTTGATCTTTACTTCGGTGCATTTGATGCAAGGTCCATAATATGATGCAATGGTACATTCAACTCAACCAGAAGAAGAATAGAAGGATTGACAATTGGAATAGATGCGTTGCCAATGATAGGTGGTTAATCAAAATCCATCGAAACAACATGCTTAACTAATGATATGCATAATATAGTACTCATCATAAAAAAAAATGTAGCCAATTCATGTAACTCCTTCTTGTGAAATAACTATAATTGTTCATTGTAATGATGATCAAAGTCCAAAAACTCTTCAATCTTTTCATTGTAAGGACATCAAAACAAAGCTTGTGTAGCAAAATGTTTTAGAAAGATATTCTTGTTATATTTGCCAAATGTTTTCAAATTCTTGTGTCCTGTTGTCAATGCCATTATTTTAGGTGGCACTTCAGTAATAACCATTTTTGTAATGGAGGTAACACATCTAGACTTGTTTGTGATATCCTTATCAATTCCAATAGATTGAGTCATTTGCTTCATCCAATGTCACATGTTCCTTTCACCAACATTGATTCTTTTCTTAAACCAAAAAACATTTCTTGAATTATGCTTAATGGCAAGAAATAGGTGTCCCTCTTGAACAATAGGTGACATGTGTGAAACCAATAAATATTGAAAATGTTTGAAACAAATTACAGTCATAAGAATACACCGTTGGATGTATTTGCTCCACTTGAAAGTGCTTGGTGTTAACTTTGTAACTCTTGGAAGTAGATTTGTCATACATCAAGAATTTCTTCTTTTTGTTGTCAATAGCAGCAATAAACTTGTTCAAATGAGTTCCCCAAAGTTCACTATTCCTTTTGATGAGAAAAACAACAAAAAAGTAAAATGAAAGTGTTTTTTATAAAAAGAATTCAATCTACTCCCTATGGATGAATGGTCTAGTTTTCATAATGATAGAAAATTCTTCTCTTTTCCTCATATGTAATCCCTTCTAGTTTTCTATGTGCCACATTTATTCCAAAATCATGACTTAGGTTCAAGGCCACATTGATGACTCTATTCACTTTGATGAATAAAGGATGTTCAATAATTTTGAATCAAGCTCTAGTGACAGCTATGGAACAAATTTGATTTTCTTGAGCTCTAACTAACATTCTATTCACTAACATGTACAATTTCATCAATGAAGAGGTAGGATATCTCGATCCATCTTGTTTACACACCATCGCAAAAAATCTACACAACATCTCTAAAAATGATATTAATGACAATTCTTCAATCTTCTTGTTACGATCCAATTTCATCATCCACCTCCATGCATCAAATTCATTCCAACACCATGTCTCATTCTTCTCACTCAAAGTTGTAGATTGTTGAACCATTTGATTCCCCTCTACTTCATCAAATGCTTGAAATCCAAGCATGCAAGTTACAACATCAGTTGAGGTTCTTGATTCCATAGGATCAACATCAAATTCCATAGGGACCATAGTTGTAAGACCTTCATAAAGAGGACATTCGTAAGCAATGTTTGTTGCAACCTCACAACAAGAATGAGGAGTATCATTCTCATTATATGTTGTGACCTCACTACAAGAAATAGTAGTATTGCTCTCAATGTTTGTTGCGACCTCATTGCAAGAAATATAAGTATCATTCTTTGCTATATGACGAGTTAAATGCAATCGTGATTTCTACATCTTGAGAAGTGGTAGATGCATCAACAAAAGTTGAATTCATATAATGACGAATAGGATGACAAGATGATCCCACACACAAAATACCTCTTGTATTTTGAGAAATCACTTTCTTACACAACTTTTCAATAGAGGCAACCCTTGAAGATAATGGCTCTTCAACTCCACAAACTCCTCTAAGAACTATATATGTATTTCTTATCAAGTTTTTTGCCATTTTTGCAAATTATCTCTCAAACTAAAACCTAAGCATCACTGTTTTGATTTCTCAAACTAAAATCTAAACATAACCACTTCTGCAAAATGTTCTCAACCTACAACACAAAACATCAAAATGTTCATACTAATCACTAGAAGTGATATACAAAGAAATTGGTTCAATCCATCTTGAACAAGAACATGATCAAGATTCGTGCGGCCTCGTTTTCTCCACGCCTTGTAGGAGACAACAAAGGGGATCATAATCTCGATGCCCCCTGCTACTGGGTATGTCCCATAACCAGCCTGCTCTCGGCCATTACATAGTCCAAAGATTGTTATTAATCCAGCCATGCCCACAATTTTTCCACATTGTGTTCCCTCACTACCTATAATCACTGAGCACAGGTTCTCTTTTCTGTGCTCCCTGAGAGTGCCAGTAGTTGCTGCTCTCCTGACATTCATCATTCTACTCTATTTTCATGCACACCTGATATACACCTCTTGCTGCATCACTGTGATCTTCACAGGCCTTGCATTTGGCAGTAGCTCATCTATAGCCAGGTCCTAGCCATAGTTGCAACAAATTATGATTGGACTGTGTAATCTCTAGTCTTCTAATTTCTTTCTCACTAGTTAGCCACAGATTATTTCATGCACTACCTGTAGCTCATGAATAGTACAGTAGTAGGAATTGGAGTCCCAATCAGGAGGAGCCCTCATGTGCTGAGCAGGAGGAAGATAAGGAGGAGCCCTCGGGGTGCTTAGCAATTATCACATATCCACAGCCTTTAGATCCGGGTGATTTTTGACTTGCTTTTGGTCAGAGATGGTAATGGGTGTGTTGACAAAACCCACGTCCAATTTAGTGATTTCATGCTTCAGTCCCTTCTTTGTACAATCTAGATTTTACTAGTAGCAATTGGTGATCAATAAAAGAAAGCAATATTGACTTTGACACTAGGCATTCTTATGAAGAGCTGTGGTCCCAAAGCAGATTCATATATTGAACATTTGACAGACATAGCCAAATACAAAGTTTCATGGAGCATTACAGGATGCCACCCATAGACAGGACATTCTGGAAATAGGTCAAGCAAATGGAAATCACATTGTGTAGGTTATCCTCCCAAAAACTTGGAAAGTGTCGCAAGCTCTCAGTTGCATAATAGTATGCTGAGCTCATCCGTACACTTTGACAAAAAAGACCCCTGGATACGAACTCTAGTTGTGTAGTCCACCTGAATTCAATGTCCTCACTCTGATCAGATGGTGAGTATAGAAAGATGAGATTAAACAGCTGGCCTCCGTCCACCACCCCTCCTGCGGCCTCCCTGTCGAGCTGCAGCTGCTTGCTGCACATTATTGCGGATGCTTGCAAAGAGAGAATCCAATGTCTTTGGTCTCTGGTTCTGCACCTGATTCTGTCAACAAAGTCATGGTCAGTTGTCCAGAAACACTGCACAACACAAATGAGCTCACTCCCTTTGTCCTTCTCACTCATTGGTGGAACTCTTCAAGCTAGCTGATTCAGGATGCCCACATTCATAGTTTGAAAGCCATGTATAGGAAAATACTTCTGTCAATCCTTAAAGCTGACAGAGTTAATGGGTGCCATTGTAAGGTATACAAAGAATGCTCAAATGCAGAGTTTGAACTGTACATGACAGGCTTAATGCAAACAAAATGTACCAGATTGGAGTTCTGAATTACTGTTGTAACTTGCTGCTTAGGACCAGTCATTGCCTTCCTCCTAAGTGTGCCTGCAGGCCTGCCTGCTCCATTTCTGCACATTACTAAGACTTGTTATGCAATCTGCCCAAAGATCATGCTTCAAATGCAACTCTCCAAGGAACCAGACTTTGTGATAACAGAGTAGAAAATTTTCCTGCAGACCACATTTTCACCTCAACAAGCCTTCTACTTCCAAAGTAGGTTCACATAGAATACAAGGTACAGGAAGAACAAAGGTCCCTGTTGTTCAAGGCTTAGAAAGAGATCCAACATCTAGCAGCTGAAGATCCACTGGTAGGTGAATAAACCAGCAAGGTACTAACTGGTTTGCCCAGAGGCTCAATCCTCAGATAACCAGAAAGGCACCATCATCTTTGAGGCCAGCCATTGGGTCTGGTAGTAATCAAGCTCATGCAATCCTCAACCATGAGATACCATTGCAACTTCCAGTCCATGCAAAACAGGTGTGCAACCTTCAATGCATTATGGACACCAGTGGAGGCATGACAGATGTAGATTTCAATCAACAAATAACTTTGTTCCAGGGCCTGCTATCACCAATATACTTGCGTCCATGGTCAGGAGAGAAAGGGCCCTCAGTCATATGCAACCTTCCAGATGTGAACTTACAGTTGTGATAGAAGACCTCAGCAGAACCTCTAAAAACAATCTCCACCTTCATGACCATAGGCTGAAAGTAGCTTCAAGCCATAAATTTCACTGATGAGAAGTATCTTTGATAGATCAGGGGGGAAACAGAACAGTTTGCATGCACAACATGCAACACCACTACACAGGCAATTTGGTAGCTGCTCAGCAAGGATTCAATCAAAGGAACTTTGATCATGCCAGCCACTCACTTGCTAGAGTTGTTGACAACCAAAATCTTCATGTTTCCAGCAGCAGCAGCAAATGTGTTTGCAAGTTTCTGACTGTTGCGCCTCCATGATGGAGCATTCCCCCATCCAGATTCACTGGCAACCCACAATATGTGAGTAGAATAGACTGCTCAACAGCTAGCATTCAATACACCATGAGTTTGGTAGCACTTATTTTCTTACTCTATGTGCTTTACAGTTGTGTGGAGGGAAGGAGAAGTGGCAAGAAAACTAAAGTGTATGTACTTAGAGAATTCAACACATCATGGCAGTTCAGGACCTAACAAAGCTGCACCTGTTGTTCATAATTTGTCTGCTTCTTGTATTGACTGGAGTAGCAAAAGCTTTCTTGGAAGCGGCCTGAGTTGCAGGGAAACTCACAGCTCCATTGTTGGATCTTACTTGAGCAAGCTTCCCCTGCTCATCAAAACAAAGGTGAAAAATTGTCGGGGTGTGTAAAGCATCTTCAAAACAGAAATTCTCCATACAATTCAAGTCGATCCAAACTGAATGAGAGATGACCAGATAATAAGTTTACAGAGATTTCAGATGTGAAAACCTGTCAGTAAACAGGATAAGAGGAAACCTAACCCTAGAAAACAGAGAAAAACTGAATAGAAGTCTGCATAGCCGTGACAGTCACAAGCATGGGCAATGAACTTCAAAAGCAACATTACAAAAGGCACTCATTACTGAAGAGTTGGAGATGGAGATAAAGAATCCAGAGACAAAACCTATAAAATGACAGCAGCCAGCCAGCCCCTGAGAGCGAGTAAGCTTCAGGTCCGAGTGCCCTTCACAATTATTATCTTCTGAACAAAAAGTACTGGAAGCCAGAGTTCCCTTACCTGTCTCATGCTTGATGAGCGTGATGCCACTGACTTCTGAAGAGCAGCTTTTGCACCGGGACCGTTTAACTTCCTGTTCCCATTCTTGATCTGCAAAAGGAGACGAGGCCTACAAGTCTCAATACAAACGCTGCAACAGCCGATGCAAAAGAAATACAACAAGCACTTTGAAAGAAGCGATATACATATATTCTACGAGGAGTGATATACTTACTGCAGCACGCTGCATCTTCCCCTTCTCTTTCTTGGTATGTTTGATGATGTCGTCTGCATTCATGCCCCCGTGAGCACACATGTAAAGACCTCCGCGACGAGAAACCAGAGAAACTAATCTCTCGCACTCCGACGGGACCGTCTTTTTTGCTATCAACCGCAACAAGATCACTAGGTGTGCCAGCGACAAGAGTGTGCAGGGTATACGGCCGCACCGTGCAACTCCACAGTTAGAACAAGACGGAGAGTAGAACAACAAGGAAGTCAGGCAGTTCCTTCAGTACTGTGAAGAAAATCTGACAAAATGACCTCTCTTCATCCCTGCACTTCCTGGGAAAAGAAGTAGGAAGTGCTTACCGAGGCTCATCGCCATTTTCTGCTCCGTGAAACCCATCGAGAAATCCATACTCGTCGGAGGATTGAACTCTGCCATGGTTTCTTTAAGGCAGCACCAATATCACACAAATCCCCTCCTCCTCTTTGAAGCCACAACCGACCGGCGACGAATGTAGGAAAAACACAACACCGATAGCAGCAGCAACAGCGAGACCTTCTATCTTCGGCAAACGCTATTCTGAGGCTAGTCGGAACCCCGCGAAAAAAAACCGGATCAGAGGAAGTATTTTTTCCAGGCTCACAGACGACACATGCAGGCGTCCTTCTGACGCTTTTTCAAAAACTCCAAAGAAAATAAAAAACAATTCTCCGGGCAACAACTGCTTGCGACTCCGGCGTGAAACATGCCCCGCGACAAACCTCTGATGCACGAAAAGTTCAACAGACGCGAGATCGGAGAGATCGGATTCCGAACACCTGCAGGCAAGGGGAGATGGTGAAGGCGATTGCCCTCCAAGCAAGCTCGCGACCACGGGACGAATGTTGCTGGTGTTTGGTTTTGCTGTTCGTCTGCAGCAATTGTGAATCCCGGAAATGCAGTTCTCAAAAACAACACAACAGAGCCAAGAGAGCCGAGGACTGCTGCTGCAACTATCAAGGTCTTCTTCTATTGTTGCGAGGTTTTGAAGTCTTTTTGTGTAGTTGTTAAGACTGTCAACAGGAAGGAAGGAGGAGCTACAGACACATCACGACAGCTCAAGGCTTGGTAATGAGCTCCCAGATTTGCTTTCAGAGAAGATATCAGCATCAGCCATACAACTGCAACAGAATATCCTGAATGTGACGAGCAATACCGTTTGAGCTCCTTGGAGATTCTGCTAACAGGATCAGTTTGATGAGAGCCCAGGGAATGACATACAGGGTTGGCAGCAGATACTACAACAGGGTTGGCAGCAGATACTACATACAGCAACCTCTCCACTTGGAAGGTTTGGAGTTCTGCCTGCAGTATGGCAACCGTGCAGTGGTTTCTTGCAGCTAGTTGCTGGATTTCACAGTGTACATGTAATTCTGCCGTGCTGGAAATTGGTTGGTTCACTTTCATAAAAAACGCAGGATTCCTGGCAACTTGATGTCATTTATTGGAGTGCACAGCAGTTCCTGCGTTAGGAAGATGTGGAATACTGCACATCACTTCTGCTGCCCTATATCAAGGCTTATCTAATCAAGCACAGATTAGTAACACTATCGTATGAAGGATCAATTCCCAATTTGCAGATCAAACACATCCACAACGTATCCCGCAGAAATGAATGGGGAACCATTCAAAGGTGGCGTAAAAATTCGCCATATTTGCTTTCTGTTTTGCAACCTGACATCCAACAATTCCAGGGCACGATCAACTTGTAGAGGACCACTGGAGTTGCTTGCGCCTCATGGAAAGCCCGAGGGATATGTTACTTCCGTGAAATATCTCCAGACCATTGTGAAGATAGTGGCATTACCAATAATCCCTGCAAGAACAAAGACCATCCTTGAAGTGATGGAAGCAATTGGCATCCCTAACTATGATCATTCTCCTAACTATCTTTGCAATGAACTTGGTGGAAGTGTGGCAGTCTCCACATACCCACAGATTCTTGAGAAGGTGGGGTGTTGTTCCAGGAGGTGTGCAGATGAGACCAAATGCAATAGTCAGTTTCTCACTATGGTGATGTAAATCAAATACCTTTTCTTCATCCTCTACATCATGCAAAGCAAATTTTGTATCTGGCACATGCCCAGCAGCTTTCATCTAGCTGAACAACCTTTTAGCTCTGCATGGATTTCAATCATTTGAGGATCGTCTTGATCATCTACTACAATTGTATGCACTTCATTATTTACTTCAATCCATGTGCAACCCAACTTTTTCTTGACATGCCTTTCCTGTCTCTGTTGCTGAACCTTTGCACTGAGTTCCCACTTGCCACCAGCAGCATAGCTGTTTGATAGCAGCACATAGCCTACGGCATTTCTTGGGTCTACTTCAAGAACTCACTTTACAATATGTTCTACCATCTCTACATCACCATGAATTCTGCAAGCACCTAAGAGTGGCCAAGAAAATCAACCATGCAAGCATAGTGATTCCCTGTTGGGAGGATACTGTAAACTTTACTCATGGAATTAAAGTGGTGCAGGCCTTCAAACAGCGGGCCTACATGACTACAAGCTGACACTATTTATCTCCACACCTGCTTGACACATCCATTTGAAATGCGCAAGAGCTTCCTTACCATAGCCATGCATGGCAAAGCCCTTTAGCATGGCTCTCCAAGAGACAACATTTTGTGTGGGCATCTTGTCAAACACTCTCCATGCCTCCATGCTTCCACATTTAATGTAAATGTCAATGAGGCTATTGCCCACAAAGAGATCTGAATTGGAACCACTTTCAATTATACATTCATGAGCATGCCTGCCCTCTTCAAGTGCTACTACACTGCCAAATGCATTCAGGACCCCCCACAAAAGTGACTGCATCTGGCTTGACACCTTCTAGTTGCATTCAGTGAAATAGTTCGAATGCCTTCTGCCCTCGCACAGATTTCACATATCCCAGAATCATGGCAGTCCAAGAGACAACATAATGTGTGGCCATCCTGTGGAACACTCTTGAAGCATTTTCCATTCTCCTACTCTTGGCATACATGTTGACAAGGCTATTACCCACAAAGACATCTGACTCAATAATCTCTTCATGAGTGTGCCTGCCCTTATCAAATGATGCTCAACTGGCACATGAATACAGGACCTCTAAAAAAGTGACAGGGTTTGGCTCCATCCCTTCATGTTACATTTGTCGAAATAGTTCCAATGCCTTGTGCCCTTGCCCATATTTTGCATATCCTAGAATCAAGGAAGACACATGTTTCTTTGTGCAGAACACATCATAATTACAACCAAGAAAGCTATATTGTCTTCCTTGATCAACAAGAGAGTAGTTCTCCCCAATTCTTAATTTCTTACCTTCTCTGATCTATCTATTATCCCACCACTGCCAAGGATCTGAAAAGAAATTCCACCCAAGTTCCTTTCTCTGCCTGCACGAGCTGCAGACCTGGATGCAAAGATACAATTCTTTGATGCCAATCCCATTGACAATGTCAAAGGCTACAATTCGAATAATTTCACTCCTCTTATGACAATCATAGTAGATGATGAAAAAATAATAATTTCAAATTCATAAAAACGAATTTTAAAAAAAAGGGAAAATTATTCGTTTTGTTCACTTGGAAACTGATCCTAGGCAATGTATTATGAATCAGAATACACACCCATACTCCCATAACCTGTCATTAGCCCAAGTAAAAAATGGTCATAAATAGTGTGAAGAATAGAAACCCTTCAAAAAATTTCTATTCTTCACACTCTAGTCCTTTTTTTCCTTTTTTTTCACTACTCCTCCTTGAGTCCTTGTCTTTCTCAAGCACCAGGATGCACCTTTATGTGTCTCCTATTGTTTAGGCACCTTTCCCCTTGCATGTACTTATAAAAGGGGGGCCAAAGGGAAGGCATCGGCCTTCTATTTTAGGGAGTGAGGGCCTTGTGATGAGCATCTTTGATTGGCCCATCACCAAAAAGTTAGTGATGGGCAGCTCAATTTGATGGCCCGATTTTTTTGGCCATGTACCAATCAAAGATGCCCATCACAAGGCCTCCAGCTCCCAAAATATGTGAAAATTTCCTGGATCTTGTTAGAAATAATCAATGATTTTATTCTTGAATGTCAAGTTACTTAACATGTATGCACATAACGGAAATAGTTGGTCTATTGTTGATTTAATTAGGTATTTTGGTTGAAAAACCTCATGTGGTGGACAATCCACATGTGTAAGTGTGGAATTCATCATTAAATGTACAACCTTTTGTAGACATGGCTGTCAAGAAACAAATACATGGCAAGTGCTATTTTGGTTAACCACATGAAAGTTTAAAATTCCTAGTCCAAAGGTGTCCCCAATTAGAATCAATTACATACTCCCGATTAAGGAGAAGGAAATTTTATAATTTTGATGGAAAGGTTCTTTAAACTTTTATTTTTCGAACTACACAAATATGAAGACATCTTTATTTTCAAAAAAAATATTTTGACATTTGAATTTTGATGTCATTGTTCAATTTGGCTCTATTTAAATATTTTTAAATATATGAATGAGTGTTCTACATTGCAAATTTGGACGTTAAATTCATGGTGGGCTTGAGAAGAACAAAATAAAGTGTTGTTCATGATCATGTAATGAAACTAAAAAGTTTTGGTTTCCAGAAATTAAGACTATATAAAAGCAAGTTGTTTGTTGATCTTGAGATTTAGTGTTTGCATCCAAACATTACAGTAAAATATGTGCAAATAAAGGAATATCGGAAGATAAAGTCATGAAACATGGGGCACATTGTTTTGTTATTGAATGGAACAATTGGAAATCATTCGAGATCTGCAAGTGCGATGTCTCTTCAAGCTTGTCACTTTTGTTGGAGCAGAACATGTGTTGTCCACAACATTCACAACTTTTGGTGTTTGAGGTTGTTTTAAGGTTGCTTGTATAGTTGGTGGCTTTCCTGCACCTCACACCTTTCACTTGAAATATCCAAGTTGTAGATATGAAATTGTGCCCAAAATATGAGTGGCAATTGCCTACATTTTAACACTTAATAATTCACACGAACATAAATTGATCGTGGTTCCATCATTTGCTAGCTCATCAAAGTGGTAAACCATGAAATTATGAACCACATTTCCTATGCATTCTCTCTTGGAAGTCTTGCAATAAATAAGTAGAGGATTGATGCATTATATGAGTGATGGTTAGCTATTTATGTATGTTATTTTCATTAAACAAGGATCGAGTAAGTAATGGACCTATGATTGAACGAGGAGTGTATTGCAAGCTACATGCATCTCTTTGTAGGTACGTCTCTGCTAAATACTCAAACACTGCAACTCAATGCTAATCAAACATTATTATGATGGACTTGGAGGAATCTTAACCACAAGGAAAACATGCAAGTATCTTTTTAGGTAATATTAGTTCTACAAAAAAATTAAAAGGGTGTTTCTAATGAAAATTTCTGACATTTTAACACACCAACTTGCAATATTTTAGCTTGATATTGGCAATTGGAGTTATTAGCTTGCCCAAAAGCAAAATATCAAATGTGAGATTTGTATAGAAAGTTGGAATGATTGACCTTCTGAAACATAAAGATTTTGCTTCACACAAATACGATAAAATCGAAGCCCTAGGTCACTTGCCAAAGCCTCTGCTTCTTGCCTATAGCAATCGATGAAAAACATGTAAATATTGGCAAGTTAACATTAATATCAAAAGGTTGTTCCAAAATTATTTGGATTTAAAATGAAAATTGGCCAAATGTCAACCATTGGATTAACAAAAAATAAAAATTGCAATATTAGATATAATGACTCTACCTTGAAACAGCAGCATGTTCAAGCAAATCGACCTTATTTTGCACCAACACCATGGGTACAATCCCACACTCTTCTTCAACCTATATAAAATGTAAATGTAGTTTAAGGTATTTATGGAGACCAAGATCATGACTTAGTAAAAATGAGAACACGGGGACACTAATTAGGGTTGCAGTTGAATCCCACAAATCCATATTCTCATGATTATTGCTTCTCAATAATTTGTCACTACCTATATGTATGCTAAATGTATGCTGAAGTCAGCTCCTGATAGGTTTACAACTTCAAGTGTTACCACCTCACAATTTGGCAAAAGGTGTCGATCAGCACACCCTTCAATCAAAATAACAAACCTAGTACATAGTTGATCCTTGTGTAGAATGTCACATGTTGGAGGATCTATACATGTTTATTAGGACAGGAACAACCTTGTGTTTCCATATTGAAATTGCCTCAAATGATGCCCTATCGGTGGTGGAGAATGCTAGCACGGCTGCCTTTGCACCTACATAAGAGTGGATTGTCATATGTTTATATCATTTGATTCCATTTTGGTAGCTTCATAGCATAATTTATAGCTTTCTTTCTTAATATGGTCATCTAGGTATGTTTGTACATTTCAAAGCATAATTTCCCCCCATAACCATGCACCTACTTTGACCAAGCAAAATTACAAAGAAAATACCTCGGTAATATGCACGAGTCATTGCATGAAATTGCTCTTGGCCTGCTGTGTCCCATAACATGAGCTTCACCTCTTCCTCAAGTCCTTTTATGTACCTGACAAAGTCACAACATAAGCTTTTCTTTGAAAACCATATTGCAAAAATGTATGCATCCCAAACCCTAAGCTAGAGAACGAGAGAGGACATTTCCACACCAGGCAATTGTAAACAAGAGCCTCTTCATCTCACTGCTACTGACCCCTGACAGGGGTGGGCTTTTTACGAGTTACCAGAAGCACAGACTGGAATGAGTCACAAAGATCCCCTACCACAAATCAAAGGGGAACATTGTCTTAGGAGAGGCAGTGCAAAATTTTGTATTGATTTTATTACTGTTTATTTATATCCCATTTCTCAATTTGTATGGAATGGAGAAGAGAGATTTTTTTGTTTACTGGTGCTTCTCAAGAAAGTCCACACCGATTGTTTTCTTATAATTGTTGCAGTATTGCCCTTTGCAAAACTGACGAATCATGCTTGTTTTTCCTACATTTCCATTCCCCACCACTACCACCTTCACTTCCCCTGCACAAGCAACCACAAAGGTTCACAAATGAATTAAGTGAGCATTGCTTTGCATAATTGCACATCATTCTTAAAAACCATGAAACTTTTAAGGTAGTCTCCAAAGGGAAATGTAACATTGTTGTGATGGTAATCCATTGGAGTCTTGTTCAACAAGCTTTTGTTCTATAGTGTTTAGAGGGAAGGAATTTGAAATTTTATTTATGTCAAATAACACAAATTAATTCCTTTCTTGACACAATTTGAGCATTCTTGCAATTAGGTTTAATTTGTTAATGCCAAAGTTTCCTTTTGCTGCTAGATTTGCTTTTGGAAGGGGAATAGGTTGTGGGTAGGGACAACTCACTTTCAAAATCCTCCTCCTGCATTATTGCCAGCATTTAATCCAATGCTCAGGATTTTAGCAGGTGTAAAATGCAACATCAAAGCTTCAATTCAGTAGAGTTATGATTCAACATTTGCTCCAATACCATTTAGAGTTTTGGCACTCAAATTGTCCTCCAGAAATTGAAAAAACCATAGGAATGGTTCAGCATGTGATAGTTTTGGCTCTAATTCTTCATCAGCCGTTTGGCATGTCTCTGTTTGCATGTCAAATTAGGCAATAAGCTTGCACTTTATGAACCTCCACATGTTTGTGGAAATACCTTCAAAGGAGCCCAAACAATGAGCATAACAATATTTCCAAATAGACAAGAAAAATATTCTCTTCATGAATTCTGCTTGGAAATTACAATTTTCCTATGACCCAATCTTTGGTTCTCAATTGTTAAAGTGGTGGGCTACTAATTTAATGTAATAAGACAATTCAGTGATTGATATTTTGCAACAAAACCTTCACTTGAAGAGCATATTCTATTGTAGACAATTTCCCATTTGAAAGGCTATCCCAATGTTCAAGTCAACTGGCACAGGAAGCCAGAGTTGTGTGGTTTGAAGCATCCATGGATGGACTCAAAACAGGGGTAGTTATGGTCCCTGGCTCAGTGACAGTTCTATGGAAATATTTTGTAGGGTTAAGAAGCTTGGGAGTTGGGGTCCGGTTCCAGTATCTATGCAATGGGTATATTTGTTTCTCAAGATCCAAAAATGTGCTCTTTTGTTTCAACCCTTACAGATCCTCAAGACCCTTAGAAGAATAATTTTTCTATTAGGGTTTTCCTGGATTTAAGAATCTTTGCACCCTACCTGCCTCAAATTTGTTGGATCAGATGAAGTCACCAATTCTTGGTTGATTAATCTTTGGCCCTCAGCTATGGACAACAAACATTTGAGTTAGTCCCAGCAGAAATTCTGGGATGTTATGAAACTAATTTTGTGAGGCCAATATGACTGAAAATTTTCATGCTATTGCTGTACTTCAATTTCAAGGATGGTTATGAATTTTTTTCAGTCATTTCCAATTTACACCTCCATCTTCTTATGCTTCTATGATCCCCTTTGAATCCATGATTTGCAAATACACCTTTTGCTCACACTAATCTAGATTCACTATTTGTATACCAATGGTAATCATCATGTTCATCATCTTTGACGTACCACCATCTTTCTAGGGGGGCAGTGTAACAACTTGTGTTGAAAAGTTCGACAAGAGAACAAAATTACACTACGAGCAACCAACTACAAATCTGAATACATGGAGGAAATGGGTCTATGTTGACACCCTTTTGAAGGTAGCTTGAAATACTGGCTTCAACAGAGGATAGTGAAGATTCAGGAAAATATCTTGTCAGTCATTGCCTTCTCCTGCATAAGAATTCAGCAAATTCTGCACTCATCTTCAGAGATGCGACTGATGATAGTTATAAATCAAGAGCTTGGTTGAAGATTTTCACTGTTAACATATCAGGTGAAATTGAGATTGTTTTACAAGTAGGATTGAAATTCATCCATCCCATGTGAACAATTTTGTCATCTCTCCATCGTGGTGCAGCTAGAGTAATAATTACCAGCTCCTTGCTTGAGAATAACCATAGAGACTTTTGGTGCTGAGATTTAGCAAGTTTGAATGTCATTTTGCTAGAACTAAAACAAAATGTTAGTTTGCATCAATTGACAAAATTCACCAGATTAACTTCGAAATTGAATAATGACTGCCTTTGGCATAAGAGAAACTTCAAAATGAACAACTAGAGTACTATTACAAATTGAGAGATGCAAAAATTAATAACATGCAAAAAGGCATGATTGGTTTCGCCAATGTAATTAGGATGATGTTTGCAAAAGATGACCCATCAAAACATCCTCCGACTGACTTGCACACCAACACACACAAGAAGATAGATGCATCCAAGTGAATTGCAATTAAGAGTTTGGAAGAGCAATTGAAACTTTGATTAGGGCTATATAAAGTTTTTCAATTGATTCTACATTTCATTTCTAGCTCAATCATTCATAATTGAAATGACAAATTGTTCAACATTTTCTTGAGGATAAATTTTGAACTACAGTACATGTTTCAAGCTGTGTTTATTTGTTGAACAAGACCTGTTTTGAGATTTGCTTGTCACTACGTTCTAGATGTCTCATGTCTTTCAATAACTAAAAACCTTTCATCAAGTGCATGATTTTGCATCATGGTGTTTTTTTTCTTCTCTATCACCTTCCAACTTGGGGCATCATATATTCATCTACAATTGATTTTTATTTTAAAGTCTACAAATTGTTATACATGTCTATTTCATTGCATCTAAGGAACATACTATGTAATATACAACAAGTCACCAAGTCAAGGACAATAGCAACTTGTACATCAATTTTTTCATGAAGTCCATGAAATGTCTTTTTAAGAATTCCAAAAACATTATCAACTAAAACCTTCCCCTCTTGTGTTTTTTTATTGTACAATGTCTCAAGAATGTTAAGCTCCTCTTCTTTACATGGTATCATGATCCAATCAATCAAAGGGTACCCCTTACCCCCAAACAAATAAAAAGGGATGCCATCTTGATAACCTATTTTTGGATTGAACAATTTATGGTATTGTGCTTATGCATAGAGACCAAATCTTTGAAGAACCCATGAATCATTGACATTCTCAAGTTCTCCCACAAACAAATCAATGAATCACTTCCAATCATCAACATGCTACAACATATAGTCTTGTGGTAGTAATAACCTTCATTGAATGACCTTGTAAGTTTAGCTACGGCAAAATGCGTATCATTTATAGCCCCAAGGACACTTGGAATTCTACTAGCCTACCATAGGGACTATGTAAGTTATCTATGGGTTACCATATGCCTATGGGTTATGTAGGTTACCTATGGGCTACCAAGGGCTACCTTATATAATACTCACAAAATACAATCTTATATATAAAAGCAATAATGGTGGTGTCTGTCAGTCTGTGTGGGCAGTGCCTGGAAGATTCTTCTAGTCACTGCCCGTTCCCTGTGGAGCTTCCCCAGATGTAACTTCCCTAGATGTAACTAACTCCAAAGAAAAAAGAAATCAGGGGCAGTCTAATTTTTTGAGGCAAAAGATTTGGTAGACCAGAAAAAAAATATTTAGGCCTTGGACAACCCAGAATCATTTATTTTATTTTTTTTGTATTGACCAAGACTACCTTTTTTTTCTTTTAGCTACTGTCCATCCCGATTAAGGGGATGGATGAAATGTCTGTCTGGCTTGATGACGGGACAGATTTAGGGGAAGACCAAAAAAAAAAAATTTAGGCCTTGGACAACCCATAATCAATTTTTTATTTTTATTTTTTTTTGTATTGACCAAGACTACCTTTTTTTTCTTTTTTTTTTTTTTTTTTTTGTATTGACCAAGACTACCTTTTTTTTCTTTTAGCTATTGTCCGTCCCGATTAAGGGGATGGATGAAATGTCCGTCCGGCTTGATGACGGGACGGATTTTGGGGAAGTTTTTTTTCTTTTAGCTATTGTCCGTCCTAATTAAGGGGATGGATGAAACCAAGTTTAAAGAAACCGGGGGACTTCATATGGGCCGAAGGTCACAGGCACCCACTAGTGACTACAAGATGCATTACAAAAGAAAAATATTTATTATAGGAAATTAGAAAGTGAATATAACTTTATTGCAAGATATGAAGATTTATGTTTTGCTCCTTTTATGTCATTGTCTTTGGATCTCTACTTTCACACAATTGTTGCAATGATTTCCCCTTATCCTAATCCTTGATTTGATCCTCTTCCTAACTAGATTTTAAGGGGACATTTCAAAAGTTCATCCTTGATTTGTTTCAAAATCCTAATCCATCAAACAACACTACCAATTTTGAAATATTTTTAATCATCAAATACCCTATTTACTTGCTACCCCAAAATTTATTGCAAAATTGTTTACTACAAGTTAATAGGTAGCCCAACTATGTAGCCTACATAGATTCTTAGAGTTCACAAGCATGGTTATCAAATAACCAAAATTTTGGTTTTGGTATACACAACCATGACTTTCATTTTTTGACAAAAGAAAATAACTAGCCATGAAATTGTTAACTGTTCCATAAAAACCATAGGTTTTTTAAGGGTCTTGAAACAACTTGGACTAGTGATTCTTTCATTTTGATTTTCTTTCAAGGAATTGAAACCCAATTTTTATTTTTTTTTGGGAATATTTTAAAATACTAGAACCAATAGGATTTTGAAAATAATTGCCCAACACTGATTGAAACTAATGTTGCCCAAATATGAAATTTTGAAGCACTACTTAAGTTACCTATATGCAATATTCTCCAAAAACTTAATAAGGATACACATAAGAAAAATAAGAATACATTTGATCAATTTATTTCATTTGGCAGATATGTATTTAGCAATTTTCAAACTCAAACTAATCACATGATATGTACAAAAGTTAGGAATACATCCTTAGCTTTGGAATTAATTTTCTTATCATAGACTTGCCCCACAAGAGCAAAAAAAATATGCAAAACCAATAACTTGTGGGGGAGTTGAACCTCAATTTTTTTAAAAACCTTACCCAATGCAACACAAGTTTCTTGCCCCAACCACACCTTGCATACACCCCACCTAACCCATAAACACACACACCGCAACCAAAAGCCATCCTTGTTGTTGATAAATTTTATAAATAACCTCTATATGAACAAAATGACCAGGTTGTTAGTTCTTTCAAATGTAGCTATCATTTAAGTTTTGCAATCCCAAAAAAATAATAAATTTTGAGCTTACCTTGCCAAATTAATCATTGTCCAATTTTAATTACTCAAAATAATTTGATTCTTCAATCAAATCATAATTATTTTCAACCAATGAAAATTAAACTTTCAAAAAGTCTATTAAATCCTTATGTCATGAACAAATCAACCAAGGATTGTCAAGCCAATTTTTCACCACAATAATGATTCAATTTAAATTATCCACGTGTAACCTACATCATTTTCAGAATTGTTAGGTAACAAACTAGCAAGACTAAACACATGTGTAGTTTCAATTTGTGACCCCATAATTCCCAAAATCTGTTTAGCAAGGAAACTAACATTCATTATGAAAAATAACTAACATGGGGTGATTTGTAACTAGCCTTGCAATTAGGTTTTTGAGTTGCAATGATTATTTATAACTCATTGCAATTCAACATATTTTTATGAGTGAATGTTATTTGACAAGTTGCATGAGTTGCAACAAATGCAACTCATTGTATGTGAAACCATATGCATATATAACTTGTGCAAGTCATTTACAACCATGTGGGAACAACTGCTATGCAAGTCTAATGCAATTAATTTGCAACTACCATGGTAACATCATGATGACGTTCATCAATCCATCAAAATCTAACACATGGCACAATGGAGATTTTTGGGTGAAAATTATTTTCTTTTTGAAATATGATCTCCACCATCCATTATGACTAGTCATTTTCTCAAGGGGGATATTAATAAATAAAAAGTACAAAATGCGTGAGTAAAAATATAGGTAGGTTTAAACCTAGGCTAGGTTCAAACCTATGCCACATTGCATTTAAGGTAGGCCTAGGCTTAGGCCACATGGCACCTGACTAAGAAGATCCAATTTCATTTTGGATTTGACTTTTAGGGTTGAACTTTATTGATTGGCTCATCTTCAATGTTTATAATGCATTTCGTTATATAGTTTAAAAATTTGAAATGGAGAACAAATAATATGGGATAAACATTTTAATCAAGCAACCTAATTGCAACTTAATCACAATTAATACCTACTAGAAACTACATAATACCTATTTAGTTAAACTTAAAGTATTACCTACCAACTCATATTTAACCTAATCTACTACCTATTAAACTAGGTACTACCTAGGCTAACACACTACATATCAACCTAACCTATACCTACTAATTAACCTAACCTATTAATTAAATAGCCTATGTGGCACTTAGGCTAGGCCCACATAATAGTTGTGTTTAGACTACATATGCCACATTGCACCTAGGTTAAACTTTGGCTAATCTTTCTTCAACTAAAAATTGGCTAAACCTTTAATAAACATTAGTTAAATTTTGAAAAAAAAAACCTTCACTAAATTAAAACTTGCTTTGACCTTGGTTAAACAAAAACTTGGCTAAACATCGGTTAAACTTTGGAGAATTCAAACTTGGTTAAACCATGATGAACTAAAACTTGATTGAAACTTGGATAAATTGATTTTTTCTCAACATAGACTGAAGTAAAACTTAACTAAACTATAGCTAAAAATTGGTTAAAATTTAGATGGACTCGACCAAATGCACATCATCCTCTTCAACCATCATTTAGGGTGATAGAACAAAAACTTAAAACCCAACCAACATAGTGTAACAAAAAAAAACAAGTTCAAGGCATGGCATGGAAACTTACTCAAGTTTGAAAAAGTGCATTGACATGGAGTAGAGAATGCAAGACACATGGAGCCTAGAAATAAAAAACAACAACCAAATTCAAAGGGTTGAACTTGAAGACTTATTTTTTTGGTTAATGTAGAAGCATTATTATAAGATGTGCTTGAATTTCCACTAAAACTATAAATGCTTGAATTGGAAAAATGTTTCAACAATTGCAATAATCATTAATTATAATAATGAACCAACACTAATAAATGCAAGAAACAAGGAAAGGAAAGAAGACGTAGTTCACCCAACGTTCACATGCTCACATCTCACACAGACACTAGAGATTCAAAATTCAAGAACATTCATCAATGAAAATCGCAAAGGAGCAAGGAGAAGAAAAAGGATACATGTGCATTCAAAGCATTGTCCAAAGTCACACAGAGGTCAAAAGATATGTGTGCACTCAAAGCATTGTTAAAAGTCATGAGGAGGAAAAAGAGGACACAATTTCCTCAAGCTCACATGTTCACACCTCACACATAGACATTCAAAACTCAAGACTTCACAACACTCAATGAAAAAAGTCACAAAGGAGCAACAAGAAGAAAGAGGATACATTGTGCACTCAATACATTGTAAGAAGTTGCAAGGAGCAAGAAAGGAGAGAAAATGTACATTTTGCAGTCAAGTTTCATCACCAAAATGTTAAACCCCAAAGTCAAAAGTCACAAGGAACAAGCTAGAGAGGAAAGCTTGGATGCACTCACTTCTGCAACGTTGTTCATTATCATGGAAAAGTCCTACTTGGAACTTCATTTAAGAAGGAACTATTACATGTTATTTTGCCTTTGCCCAATTGATGTATGACATAGATTGTCTTATAATTTTTTTTCTTGCCTATAAACTACACATGCATAAAATGTTGTGGTTGGGGAATTATTTGGAAAACATTCATGAACATTGTAGTAAGACATTGTTAAAATTAGAAGAAGAACAAGGATTTGAGGATTTGCCAAACCTTTCAAGTGCATGCTTTTGGTGATGTAATGCCTTTTGAAGTTGTGGGATCATGTGGTCCTTGAACTTCAAAAATGTTTCCCAATTCTTCTTAGCATTTGTTGTTTTATTCACCACACAAATTTGTTGTTCCCAAAGCTTTATTGATTGCAATTCCTTATCATTTAATGTTGCTTGCAAGCTCAACAATTGGTTACCAAAAGGCTAGTGCTAACCTCCATGAGTTTGCTTCTCTACAAATGTTGCATGGTTTATATTTTTGAAAATTTGAACCTTCCTTGTTAAACTTTCCACAGACTAGGAACATTCATCCATAGTCAATTCTTTCCAATATGCCTTGAAACAAAGGTGGACAAAAAAAACCAACTAATTTATGTGACAAAAATGACAAGTTCATGCCACCTTAAGGTTATAATTGGTTTGAATTGATCACAAGGATAGGGAGCTAGTGCATTTGAAGACCATGAGATCAAACTTGGAGTTGGTGATCTGGGAGATAATTCAACATTGACATCATCCATTTTGCTTCCATAGGACATGAAACTTGGCTACTGTGTTGTTATGGAGAAAGGGGTTTGTCAAATCTTGCCTTCAGTTTACTCTCTTGCTAAGGCCATTATCTTTTAGGCTATGAGTTGAATGCCATGGCTTGCCTTCAGTGAACAGACCCATTCTCGTCAATTTGTTATCATATGCATTGTCAAATTGGCCATTTTTGCCTATGATAATTGCACCTCTAAGTACCACTAGTAAGGAAAATACTTGCAAAGAAAAACAATTTTTAGCAATTCAAAAACCCTCACAAAAACCATGAAAGTAAGTGGCAAAGGAATTGTGGGGGATCACAAGGCACTTGACCACAACTAAAACTTCATTGTTGTGCATATTTGTTGCGGAGGCAACTCACACAAGACTCGGAATAGCACTCGAAGCTCCAAAACTAGAAGTAGTAACACTCGAAGCGAGAAAGTTGGAAGTAGTAACACTGGAAGTAGTATTGATACTGGAAGAGCAAGTACAACTGGTGTTGATGAGAGTGAGGGACAATGTCCCGAGGCTCTCTATTTATACTGCTAGGACGTTACTGGGAAACTCTAAAGTTGGAAAGTCGGCACCGCCTCCAAGTCGGGAAAAGTTCGCACTGTCACTATTACTGTAACGTCCGTGACATTTAGGGAAAAGTTCGCACCGCCTCCCAGTTGGGAAAAGTCTGCACCGTCACTGTTACTGTCACATCCGTGACATCACCCCCCCTTCAGGCAACGAGTTTCCACGAGTTGTTCTATTTATCTTATAAAAAACAGAAACTAAAAATCTATTACAAGAAAGGCAACGAGTTTCCACGAGTTGTTCTATTTATCTTATCAAAAACAGAAACTAAAAATCTATTACAAGAAGTCCATGTGATATTTACATGGTTACAGCTTGATTTGGTGCTGGTGTTGATCTAGATGCGTTGGATTCAAATATCTTTGGCATTCGGTTTTGTCGGGTATTGACGATGAAATTTTTTGATCATTTTGGGAGTGTTAGCAAGATTAGCAGCAGGTTCCCAAGTTCGCTCGCTTACTTCATAGCCCTGCCAATGTACAAGATATTTTAATCTCCTTCGATTGATGCGGGAGTCGATGATCTTGGAAACTTCAAATTCTTCTTCTCCGTTAATCTTGATTGGTGGTGGAGGTGCTGGCAACCGTCCTAGAATAGTCGATTCTCTATACGGTTCAAGCAAGGAAACATGAAACACTGGATGAATTTTCATAGATGATGGTAGGTCCAACCTGTATGCTACCTCGTTGACCTGCTTACTCACGCGAAAAGGTCCAAGACGACGATAATCAAGTTTGTCGCTCGGTCGGTGAGTCTTCAAATTGCGACGCAAAAGCTAGACTTTATCTCCAACTGAGATGTTTAGATTTTGCTTTCGAAATTTGTCTGCATTTCTTTTCTGCTGCTTTTGAGCTTCTACAAACCTTGCCTTAGTGCTGGAAGTCGGGAGCGGCCGCCCTCAAGTTCCAACTTTTTGCAATTCAACATACTTAGACCCTCAAGTGGGTCTAATAAGGAACTTGGGAGCGCGTCAACATGGACCGGAGCGCGAGCAACTTGAAGTTGTTCCATGGCGTTTCGTAGGTTGGCATTCTCTTGTTGTAGCTGTTGCAGCATGGCAACCATGTTGTGCATCTGGATGTTGGAAGCGTCACCCATCTTGGTAGTGGACTCTTGTCAAACTATTGCGGACGACAACTCACACAAGACTCGGAATAGCACTCGAAGCTCCAAAACTAGAAGTAGTAACACTCGAAGTGATAAAGCTAGAAGTAGTAACACTGGAAGTAGTATTGATACTGGAAGAGCAAGTACAACTGGTGTTGATGAGAATGAGGGACAATGTCCCGAGGCTCTCTATTTATACTGCTAGGACGCTACTGGGAAACTCTAAAGTTGGAAAGTCGGCACTGCCTCCAAGTCAGGAAAATTTTGCACTGTCATTGTTACTGTCACGTCCGTGACATTTAGGGAAAAGTTCGCACTGCCTACCAGTTGGGAAAAGTCCGCACCGTCATTGTTACTGTCACGTCCATGACAATATTTCATTTTTGAATCACAAAAAAAACAACAAATCCTACATCCTATAAATGTGTATGAAATTGTAGAGAAAATTACAAATGCTAAACATAATTGATCAAGGAAAAAAAAACTACAAACCCTAGAAGAATTGAGAACACCTTTTGGAATATTGAACTCCTTTTAGGGCTTAGTATCCTTACATCTAAGCTTACCTTGCTTTTCCAATCACTCTTCTCTTGTTGAACTTTTCACATGTAAGATGTTTTGCTGATATTGGCCACATGGAGAGTTTAACACATAAGCATTCAACTGCACTAAACAAAATTGTGAATTTGACTTTGCCAAAATGCTGCCACACCATAAATACATAAGTCCATAAGCTATGTTTAGGAAAATTTGAAAAGAAAGTAGATGACCTAATCTCCCCCCCCCTTACACAAAAAATTGTCTTGTGGGAACACCTTTCACATTCTTGAGATGTTTCTTTTCTAAAAACCTTCTTTTCACACAAAAGGGTAACAAATATATCAAGGTGCAAATTCTTTTTGCAATTTTTTCCTAAGTTGGCCAATTTGGAAAAGAGAAAAATGTACAACAAAATAAATGAGTGTGCTTAATAAGACATACCAAAAGAATGTAAGAAAGCTCAACTTTGTGTACTATTAATTGGAAAACATCCTTATTTTTTTTGAAATTTTGCAAAGCCCATATACTCCCCCCACATTTCACATAGACATTACTTGGTACCAAACCCAACTCTTGAATAAACAAAACTTATGACAAATAATCCATATTAATCTCAAATGAAAGGTTGTTAAAAAGTTGACTTCAAGGACATGGAGTGGAAGGACCTCATAAGGGAGCATGAAGGTTGGTAGTTTCTTGAGCCATTTCTTCAAAGGTCCAATCATTCCATTCCTTATCGAAATTCAGATTTTTAGCTAGCTCCTCCTTGTTGTCAATCTAGCCATGCCAAACACATTTAAATGGTCTCCACAATTTGTAGAGGTCATATAGATATTGCAAAAGCAAAATGAGAGGAAAGAGGTAGATGCTCATTAAAGAACCAGAAATCAACAAGGTGACCCTTGATCAAATAAACACATTGATAACAATTTGAGCTTTTATATAATCATGATGTGAATTGTAGTCAATAGACATAAAAACACTATTTAGTTTTTCCATGAAACAAACTTGAACATGAATTCATCCTACACTTGTCTTCATAACAACTTTATAACAATTATAAGCAAATCATGATGTGAATTGTAGTCAATAGACATAAAAACACTATTTAGTTTTTCCATGAAACAAACTTGAACATGAATTCATCCTACACTTGTCTTCATAACAACTTTATAACAATTATAAGCATTAAACAATGTGGACCTCAAGTGTGGACTATATGGCACCTCTACCCCAACATACATAAGCTAATAGTAGTAGCAAAAGCTTTTCATTGAAGCCCTTAGACATGAATTAATAATAGACATGATTCTAAGGCGGGATTCACATGTCCACAATAAACTTACATATGTAGGCTTCACTTCAATCAAGCTACACACTATTCATGATTTTGACTTGTTGGCTTTGTCCATTGTTCATTTGCCCCAAACACAATGTTCTACATAAGATGCCCAACATCACCAATGAATACACAATTGCCCTAGACCATAAGCAGCTACTCAACAATGGTATGGATTCATAAATGTGTAAGAAATATGTGTTCATAGGAGTCAAACAAACATAATTATGTGCTTTAGTACCTCAAATGGGGAGGTGGTGGAATAAAACCACAACCTACTTCACAAGTAGAGAAGATGACAATGGATGGTGAAAGCACTCTGACCGCTTAATCACTTTGTTTAGGGAAATCAACACAACATGGATTCAACAATGAATTGTTTGAATTACATTTGTTGTGTAGTGAAAGGATGAAAATTAGCAAATTGATGATCCCAAAAGACTCATGGCATGCCATTGTTTGCAATACTAACTTCTATGTACATTGTAGGAGTCACAAGAGCCACCTGACTACAATAAACATTCAAGCTTTTGAGTTTGCAAACCTTGCTTCCATGGTCCATATTAGACGATGAATTAGAGAGCAACTACATGTATATGTCAAAGAAAAACCTTGTTTGTATTCTATGAACATCATGAACATATAGTACCAAGAGTTGACTTCAACCTTCAATGAGCTACAAAAGCCCAAGTCAGAAGGAGCATCAAAACAACATATCCAATGAACTGAGTGATTATAACTTGTAATATCCTTCATCGTGCTCATTGTGTTTGTTAGATCATAGTATTAATATTGAACTACCCTTGAATACTTGTACCACAAACTCTTTATGTGTTCCATTGGACTTGACCTTCACTACTTAAAGAACCATTTTCTCTTCCAATACCTGATAAGAAACACAAATTTCAACATGAACAAAAAATTTCATGTCTCCAAGCTCATGCTTTGTGATGCAATAGAAATTGATAAATGATCACAACAACAACCAAGAATCAACTTCATAATATAGTCATTCATTTAAACAACCATCACCATCAAGATAATAACTAGTAAGTTGTTTCTACATTGGGGTCACAAAGGTCAGAATCACATACATTATTTGGTTCCAAGTGTTCTCACATTGATTAGCATGTCACTTGGAGACTTGTTTGATCTCATTGGCTGCTCACGTTGCATCTTTAAATACTTATCCAGCAACAATTAGCCTTAGACCTATCCAATTCAGCAATCAACATCATTGTAACCAAACTCACCAATAATCATGTCTCCTTGTCAGTAATGTGTTGGGATCTATTTCATCAACAATGGCCAAGAGGAGGAACGCAATAGAGGAAAACTACTGCAAGATGATGACCAAATGCATAGAGGACCTGAAGGTGAGGTACATGTGTAAAACACTTTCTAGCATAACAAAGCACATGAGAACCAAGATTGCGGCTCAGGGAAGGAGATGGTGAAGTCAACAGATAAAGAAGGAACTGATATTCACAAAAACAATACCAGACTACAATCTTGAACTCTTGTTTTGACAAATTTAGTTGTAGATAAATGCGTGGTCATTGTGCATCCAAGAATCGAAGGCAACAATCGTAATGGCAGACCTAGAACTTGAAATCAAAGATTACTTCTGTTATGTTGTTCTATGTTGCTTATGAAGAACACTAAATCTGCCAAAGCTCAAATGGATCACCTCTCTGGAAAAGAAGAAGATTCTCTTAGCAAAAGTGGCAATAGTTTAGATTCAAAGAAAGTATTTCCAAATGCAGGGACTAAAACACACTCTCTGGCACATAAAGTTCGTGTAAAGCAGGCAGGGCATGGAAGAAGAAGAAACTCACCTAGATCTGCTCTCTCCGAAATCTTCCCCATGAAATCTTCGAAATGGTAGCAACATATTCTCTTCTGCGTGAGAAAGATGCGAGAGAATGGTAGGTAGGGCAAAAGCAAGCAACAACAACAAGGAGGTTCGATTATTAAGAAGCCTAGTGAAAAAAAGAGTGGAGATTGTTTTTTTTGCATCAATGTTTTTGTTGCACAATATTGTAATCTCTAAATCTTTTTATCTAACACAACTAGAGTGCGACGATGACATGCTTGAGAAATGGCCATAACCTCCACGCACTTGCATCTTGTGAAAGTACCATCACTACTTAAAACTCCAATGCCATCCAAGAAACAATCAAAGGAAATCGAAGAAAAGAATCTCTACCTGATCCCTAACTTTGAAATTCCTAACTCTTTCCACAATTCTCTTGTCTTCCTAGTGAATAGGATAAATGCCATCCAAGAAACAATCAAAGGAAATCGAAGAAAAGAATCTCTACCTGATCCCTAACTTTGAAATTCCTAACTCTTTCCACAATTCTCTTGTCTTCCTAGTGAATAGGATGTCGCGCAAGAATTGAGTTCTGAACTGAGCAACCAAAAACCTCAAAGTGCAACAGAAGTACCTAAATCTATTCATCCAATTCTAGATTTGTGGAGTTGTGATGTTCCAGACTACTGTTTTTCTCTTATCTGTTGAGAGTCTTCCCCTTCCCACCTAAACCCATTGAGCGATACTTTTCCCCGATGCACATGTCTTGTCTTGTCGCACGTTGTGGAATACATTGTTTCTATCCGCATCACTGCCTGCTGATTCCAAGGTATGTCGTGAAGTGCAATCAAAACAACTTTGCTCATTGTTTGCATTGCTAAATCATCGTCTCAGGTTTGAAAACACTGTCTTTGAAGCATAAGACTAGTTTTTTTGCTTTCTCGTCATCACTGCTGATAACAACATCTGTGACTAAGAAATTGGTTAGAGGCTTTCTGCTCATACACGATCATCACTCTGATTTTTTGTTTGGTAAGAGTTTCCTGCTTCTAGATCGCTTTGGACATTTTGTGTCCTTCGATTTTTCTAGCAGTCGCTTGTTTCATTGCTTTGTGCAAGTGTGTATGTTAGACACATTTTGTAGTTCGTTATTCTGATGATAGTTCATCGTAAGCAATGCTCACCCGATGCGTTTTCAATCTGGACTCCAATTCCGGTCCTGTGTTTGTGTAAGCTTTGTTTAATGTTGCGTATGCTATGAAAATCATTCAAGGTCTCGCAACTTGTTTGAAGGGCCTTCAAAAGACTACCGTTTCTTGTTGAAATTTTTTCTCCATGCCTCATAAGATCAGACCTCGGGATGAGTTTGCAAACCGTAGTACGATGTAAGTTCTCGATGCAACCTTCTTATTCCCCCCCTTCTTGCCTCCCCGATTTCCAAGCTAGGTGGATCCCTTGTTTGATAGCTCCTATGTTTCAGACTCATGATTCTTGTCCTATATGTATAAGATTGCCATGAAAACGACTACACTTGTATGAAAAAAGCTTATGACATTATTGTTCTAAAGGTTCTGGCCTACGAACACGCCATTGTAGTGAGAGTGATGATCATGTGTCGGTAAGAACAGTGTTACACATAAAGGACTCCCTGTGTTCTATAACAATTTTCTCTCCATTTGTGTTCATCTACCATCCACAGAAAATGACCTAATTGCAAGGTTTCCTAATTAAGATGAGGCTAGAGCATACCTAACTGAAATTGGGCAAAACTTTGTTAGGTAAAGACCCTTGGGTCTAGACCTGACAATATTTTGGGTAAAGACCTTTGGGTTTAGACCTGAAAATATTTAGGTGAATCCCCAATGTAGGACCACACTCAATCCAAATGAGTGTTGCTGTAAAGAATTTCAGCAAAATAAAGAGTGTGCTGGACTTGGATTCATCTTTGACGCTTCCTAGATTGGAAATTGAAATTTGAGTTAGAACATCTTGTAGAGCTAGAATATCTGGATTGCACAAGGATCAAGTGAAGGCTCTGATTTCAATATTTATGCCCGTGAAGTGTTAGTGAACCTCATTGCTCACTTTTCTGTTAGATTCAAGAGATGGGATGCAAGCTCTAGATGCAGAATTTCTGATCGTTATTTTTTCAATCTTTGAAGCATGTTAATGTATCCACATCACCATCAGAAGCTGATGCAGTCATTAGGGAGGATTGGTAGCTTATAATCACTGCCATGCATGATGGAGGTGACAGTCTATTTTTTTTTCAATGACAATCACAATGTTGTGGTCACAATCTTAACTACTAGTGTTAGTTTAGGTTTTGCTTTGAATAGTGCAATAAGTTCTATGTTACAAAGCATCAGTTTGATATGACTGGCCATTTTGTTAAGAAACAGTGGGTTCAAATCACAACTATGTCATGGTATATGCCTCCCCACAATAGTGAACACAACCACAATGGGGTCAATAGTTGAATTAGTCTTCGAATGTGTGGTACCTACAAGCTTGTGAGTCCTTAGGATGAGAAGGCAATCACATCAATTTGAAAGTGTCTACCTTGAAAGAGGAGGCAGTGGCCCTTATGCTGAAGAGACACTCAGTCACACTTGGTTGTCATTTTCTATTTCTAGAGTTTACCATGTTGCAAAGTTTCTCTATGCAATTGTAGGAAAAATTGGATATGTGTTTCACTTTTGACCTGTCTGTGAACGTCAACCATAATATAATATCTTCACTACAGGGACAAGCTAAGATGAATGAAGCTTACTGCAGCTTGAATGAGGATACTAGTGACTTTTTTGATTAACTATGTCTATTGAGTGCTAGCCCATTATGATTGGGTCTTCTCTTTGCTTTTAGAAATGCAACAGAAACTCAGGATGGGGATTTTGTGTAATGGTTTGTCCAGACCTTTGGTTGATTATTATATACTTATCTAAACCCACCATGGGGAGCTGATGAAGTCAGTGGGTAGTCATGGCAGATTATCACTACTGTTCACCTTGTGATGAGCAACTCTTATAAGGCTCTAATTGCATTCCATAATTTGTGTCTTATTACATAATCTTATAAGTCTTTTCCATGGCACTTAAATGTGTTTAGAATGTCAAGAATTAAAGAACAGTGAGAGTGACTGTGATAGCTGGGGGCAAATCATCAGGGCACCATCTATAACTTCTCCGCAATGTGTTGTAGTGTCTAATTGTTGAATGCATGGAGAAACAGATAGAGCTGTTGAAGGTCAATGCAATTAATGTGAAGTTATACTAGGCCAAAGATTGACCATATGAATGGCATAGATGAGTAATGAGTTTTCAATTGTTGAGATTGAAATATCACATAATGAACCAAGAGTGGTGAACTTGCATTTGGGTTCTGGGAGTTTGCAGTCATTAGGTCAGAATAAGTCCTGGTAGAATATTTGTTCTCTTTCTGTTGTATACACACACATATATAGTATGTATATACATGAATAGTCCAAAGTATAATTTGACTTTTGATCCAAGTTGATCTCCTTCCACATGTAACCAATGTTACTTTATAATAGGTAATTCAGTGAGTTTGACAGTGGAGTTGTATTGTCACATTTTGCTTGCTATGATTGTGTATTGTAAAGTATCAAGAGTCGGTTGGTTGTTAGTAATTTCACAAGGATTTGTGTTTGTTGACAGAGGTGGGAAATGAAAAATGTGAAGTTGTTGGCATTAGGAGCACATCAGCAGGAGAATGCTTTGACTGCCATTTCTACTATACTTGGTATGCAGTACCAAGGTCAGTTCAATGGATTTTTTGATTTAGGTCCACAAGCAAAAAAAAAAATTGGTGTGAAGGATTCTGCTGGCAAGAGAATTGTGTCTGCTTCTCTCAGGACTGAATTTTAGGCTTTTCATTTTCAGCTGTGGAGCCTCATATTTTGTGAAGGTCCATGTATATCTTGCTGGTATCTTGTTGCAGTGAAGATGGTGACAACCAACCTTTCAATAATCCAATAATCCAATAATCTGGGTGTGCAGGTACAGGATGGAATATTCCAGATTCTTGCATTTGGGTAAGCTTGGACGCAACTATAAGTCTAGGGAGGTTCCAGATACTAGATGAACAGCAAGCCCAAGCATTGGGTTTTTCCAAAGCCAGGGTCATCCTTGATGGAGGTACATTGCATCTGTCATGTCCACATGATGACATGCAGAGATTGATCAAAAAATGCACCTATCTCTTTTCAACAAGTTACTGAAAATGGTATTAGCAAAATGAGACTGATATGGAGAAGCATAAAAGCTCACATATGTTATTCAAGCTTGGACATGCCAGCCACTACCATCTTCAATTTGAAGTTCTGATAAAGATCTGGAAGATACCCTGCTCAACATGTTTGACTCAAAATGAAATCTATTACTTTCAGGTGGAAGCAATCCAGACAAAGTTCAATGTGGAATCAAGGGCATTGGAGTCTACAAAAGAAGAAGCAGTCTAGGTGGATGCAATAAATGATTTTCAGACCTCCTATTGTGGACAAGATGTTGTTTGTCTTCTTCCAAAACTTTTTGGCTTAATTTCTAACAATTTGTCCTTTAATGCTCCAGGAAGTTGAAAGGCACAAGACAGTTGTAATGTCATTTGATGCCAAGATTACAAATAGGGAGCAAGTTCTCTTACAAGAAAAGGTCAGTGCATTTCTGCTGGGACCAAGGCTGATGACACAAGCTGGTTCATAGTTTGTGCTTGGCAATACTGATAACTTTTGTATTGCACAGGTCACTTCAGGAGGCAGTTCAACAAGTTCTTAATGGCAAGATAGCTGCATTGAAACCTGATGTTGCAACACTGCAAGTGATCTCTCCTCTTAAGTGCAACCCAATTGATTCCTCCACTCCTGCTGTTGAGCACAATTATTGGTCCCCCTTTTCTCAGTGCAGGAATATATCTTCTGCTCACACAATCACTAACATTGAGGTGTTTTACATTCTTATAGAATCAACTTGAGGGCAAGTACAAGGAGCTTGCCAAAGCAAGGAAGTTTGCTGAATTATACTTCCAGCACTCTTGCATTCATCTTCAAGGTTACGCAATGCTTGGCCACCACCAGCATGTTTGTCCATGAACTATCCCTGCATCATCCCATTGTGGATTCATTGGGACCATGAGGCTGCCAAAACACACATTGTAGATCCCTGAGACTTGTATACAAAAATCTCTCCGCCAAACACACTGTGATCCTCACTTTGATTGCAAACATGAATCCCTAGATCTAAGATGGCTAGACAGGAAGATCATCACTCTTTCTGTTCTTGATGCTCAATTTGTAAACTTTCACTGCAAGGATTTAAAGAGTTTCCATGTTTTTGGCATTGCATTTGTTTGATCCCTCGCATTTTTCTCAAAAAGCTTTGCACTCTGTTGTAGATGTCGACCGGCAGGGACTTGCTGCAACAAGCACATGAAGAAGGGAGCCTTGGACTCCAACTCCTCTCTCATCTTAGGGTGCAACCGATCAGCTTCCATGACAAGATCCGTAGTGACTAACATTTTCTCCATGCTCCCACAGGATCGCCCGAACTCCGCGCTTGCATCCTCTGGGTGTAGACACTGCAAGGTCCAGTCGACATGGCGAGAGATCACAATGGATGCTTGTCAAAACCCGTGTGGATGAGCATTACTGCTAGTTCTGCTTGTAGAATCGCGACATCCTTCGGCGTAAGTATCGTCCTTCAACGACAATCCTGGATTTGCGCAAAGCCAACACAGCCATGATCCCAAGCTCTCAAATTCTTGGTGCCTACATGGTTGTCTGCTCGGTGCAAGGGTCCAGACAGTGTCCTTCTAATTCACATTCTGCACGCAATGTGCAGCGCGTGCACTGAGCATGACTCTCCAGCTTCTACAACTTCTTAGTCTTAACATCTGTGTTGGGCGAGCAACATGATCAGTAGCGTTCCATCTGTGTTTGGTGAACAACATGATCAGTAGCATTCCATCTGCGTTTGGCGAGCATCGTCAATAGTAGCGTTCCATTTGTGTTTGGCAAGCAGCGTCAGCGTGACTTGTTTCAATAATCACCCCGTGCTTCTTCCACATGTGCCCACATCCAAACTCTGCATCCAATGTTGATTTAGTTTAACAATGTATTTAGATGAAATGCATATGAACTTTACATCCAATATTTACATCCAATTTAGGTTATGTCTATCTAAATCTAACCCGTCTATGTCAATTCAGTGGCCACAATGCTCTCCCATTTGAATCCCATTTGATTTTTTTTGCAAATTTGAGTGGGAGTTGTTACTTGTTACAATGTGCTTTTGGTAGTTAGCATCGACGCAAAGGGGAAGGTGTTGACAGATTGTGGGAATTTGAAATGGTGTAGAATAGTTGAAGCTTGTTTTCTCTACAAGAGGTTGTGATTGATAGTTTATGCCTTATGATTAATGCACACAATAGCTCTTAGTGTATCATCACAACGCTTTGTGTACAACGTCAGATGCTCTTAACGCAAGGCACATCTTCAATTAGGGGTGAGAGCTCGAACATAATCTCTCTTGCACAAACAATTTTGATCTATAATTTGCTTTCAAACTCATAATCTTGTCCAACATGCTAATTAGTTATTTAGCATAATTTTGATATGATATTTGTTTTAATTTGAATCTTAATTTTCATCTATATTTGTCACTTAGTTAGCAATGTTCTACAATTTATTGTTTATGAACATGTGTTATGTTTTTATGTTTGTTCTGTGGGAACAAAAAACAAGCTTGGGGGGATTTTCATGTGCAAAAGCAGAGCTAAAAGAATTCAATGGAACTTGTGAACCTATTAATTAAGCAAACCTATTATGTTAAGCTTTCTTAGACAGATCCAATGAATTTTGGAGTGACCATAAGGGTGAAGTGAAACAACAAGTAAGGAATCTCATGTTTTGCACAACCAATATTTGTTTGCCAAATTTGTTGCATTGTAAGGTTCATAACATTACGAAAGCTTTTGTTCTCTTCTATAATAACTTATATTGGTGAATATTGATTGTTGCAAAAGTTTTTTAAATAAGAATGTGAATGGATATATAATATTTGTGTAATGTTTGAAGAAAAAGGCAGTTTGTGTTAAGGCAGTATGTGTTAATCTTTGAGTTATGCCTTGACATAGAATGTGTTCGTATCAAGTTTGTGTGTGTGTGAATGGCTTGCTCTTGTTGTTATTGACAATTGCATTCTTAGGTTTGTTTTGAGGTACTTTGCAAGAGAGTGATTGCATTTGTTGTGGATTTTCAAGGTGGAGATCACAAGAACTTCAAGTTCAACATTGTTATATCCACCATGTTTCATTCACGAGGCATGCAAAGTGGTGGAGAGATCATAGGCCTTAATCGACGTTGACTAATATTTGAGGAATCTCCGCTTGATCAACATGAGTTTTCTTCAAATAATGTTTTTGATCGTGAAGAGGAAAATCAACAGGAACCTAATGCAGATCATGTGACGCTAAATGCAATAGAGAGTGTATGTTACAACAAAATCTAAAAAAGGTTACAAATGGGCGAAACATATTAATGATTTGAGTCATAATGTTTTTCTTGCCATGGAGTTTTCTTTAAAACTTTTTGAATTTGTCAATCAACAATACATCAAGGTAACCTTCATGTGAATGTTCTTTTCACATGTGGATGAACAATTTAATTACATTTTGAACGTTACTAATAATCGTTTTTTGTTGTACCACAAAATGAAGTTCATAGCTTGACAATTGATATTTAGATTTGGAACACGTAGCTCCATTTATCTTGAATTTATTGTAATCATGGATGAAATTTTATGTGCATTTGACATAGTTTTGTTAGATGTAAGTGCCAAAAAAACTTCTGCAACAACAATGGGGCACTTAGACAGATACAAAGTTTGGTTTACAAACGCCAATTTTGTGATATTTGCAAAATTACTTGGGCAAGATTGTTGGATACCTATGCACTGAGCTCTATCATCATCTTCATATGAGCAAACCAAGAAAAGGCTCCACTACAACTAAGATCAATGATTGGCAAGTGAGGTTGAACCTTGCCTTTGCTAGCAACTCTTGGTGAATGGATGGGAATGATCCATTTGGATTTGTTGCAATGCATGTAGTAGTTTCTTTCATCATGAAATTAAGGACCACACCACAATGATTAACATGTGGAAGTAACACTAAATCATGTAGGATTCTTTTTGCATGTGGTGAATTGCATTATTTATATTTCAATAATTTTTGTTTCATAATACTATTTTCAATGAAATATTAACCCATTTTATTTTTCTACAACTTGAATTGGTAATGGAAGGGAAAATTTTGAATCCAGGAAACCAACTATGGCACTTCATATAGAAGAAAGACATGGAGTCTCGCATTTCTACTTTTGGTAATCGCATGCAATGAATCATTGTGGTGGGAAAGGACATTGAACCAACTCCATGGTATGTAGCAATCAACTTCTTGATAGAGATCTTTTTAATCTTTGTTTGTTGCATTTGTGTTTTTACCAACATCAATTCTTTAGACTTACTACAATGATTGCAATGGAGAAGTATGAGCCTATTGATTGATTTCAAGATAAAGATTTTTTAGACACTACATTTGTTTGTTACATTTGTGTTATCTTTGCCATCAATTCTTTGGACTTCCTACATACACAAACATTGTTACATATGCTACCCTACATATGATACCTTCCTTTAGTCTATTTCTTTGGGAAGGACCAAACATTTATATGGTCAATCCATGAACTAGGTAACCTTCTTGGCTTTTAGCTTCTTGTTTCAAGGAAAGTAATGACGTTTGCTTGATGCCCAATGAATGATTGGCATTGTAAACTGGCATGGAACATTTGTGCTTGTTTTTTTCATTTGCCTTATAATTATACTAATGCTAATTCTTTTTCCACTTGAAGGTATTTTTCTTGCACTTCATTCATCTTATCTAAGTTGTGACCAATTGAACACCTTCTAACACAATTTCCTATAACAACTAATGTTGAAATGTTTTTTACTTTTGTACGTTTGATATTTTGTAACAACATCAAATGTTGTTATCTTCTGTTAATGTTCCCTTCATGTAGGCACATGTGCATGGGACATACTACCTATCATTGGGGTTGGCAAGCTCCTATTCCCACCATCATTTGGCCTTTTGCAAGACATGTCATATAGTTGGACATTTGGTTGCAACAAGATTTAAGGCCTTCAATTTTAAAAAGAAATCACTAAATTTGTCATGTGGTTATCATCACCACATTCATATTTTTTAATTACTTGTGAAATTCAACTTGACCTACCTCTTTTTATTTATGTGTAATGTAATTATTAACTCATTTGGAGTTCATATTGAACATATGCACCAAAGATTCATAAGTGAGACATTGTGTATGGTGTGGCAATGTTACACAAGGTATGGAATGTACTTCCTTGGTTGCTTGTATTTGACCATATGAAAATGGTTATTATCTACTGTGATTTAAGATTTTCACCTATTTTTGGCATGTGTTTTACCCTTTGATCATGACAGTGCATTCTTGGGTATTAGCATTAACATCCTATTACATGAATTTTTTGGTCAAAGTTATGTGGTTAAATAAAATGTTGGTGGGCATTTGAATGTAATCATGAATGGAAAATTAAGACACATGTTCATATGATAGTCATTAACATCTTTCCAGTTGTATTTTAATGGTTCTAGTTTGTTGACTCCAAAATCTTGGGTGTGTGCTTAAATAATGTAATCCAACTACAATGTTGCATTACATATGTAGGGATTTTGAAACCTCAAGTTTGTTAATGATATGTTATAGCCCTATTTCCTCATATTTAGATTTTTCAGTTGCTTCCCTTTAATTATTTGTTTAATACAAAAGAATTCATGATGATTATTACTATCCAATTAACTTTTGCAGAATGTGATGTTATTCACTTAGCCTTTAGAAACAACATTACTCTAAACCTTGTTAATGAGTGGTCCTATTGTTTATACTCAAAATGAAAAACATGCCATCACAATGTAACTTTAGATGTTTTCAACAGTTATGAATTCTTTAACTACTATGCTTGTTTTTTTTCTCATCATAAATATAAGTGTTCTATATGGTCCAACTATTGTTGGAAGCAAGGAAGGTGCTATTGGAGGCATATGTTGCAATGCAACATGGTGATGTAATTCCAAGGTTTGAAGTTATTTATTATATCACAATACAACAACTAGAGGTTCTTATTTGTTTATTAAAAGTTATTGTGTGCTTTCATTGTAAATCTAAAGTATGTTTTCAACTTCAAATGTAACTTATTATACTACAAATACTTGTTACAATGTGTCTATTTAGTTTAGGATCCAACTTACTTATAATATAATAAAAATTCTATCATGGGAAGACATTACACAAACAATGATTCAATAATCAACAATGACCAAAACCAATTCTACTTAACTCCATTAATTCCAAGTTGACCTATAATAATTCAAACCAAGTTTACTTGTGTAAGTTGATGTGTGTGCATATGCATCAATTTTTGTTTATATATGTCCAAGAACAATGGCTCATGAATAAACTTGGACATTTCAGATTAGGCCAAAACATGTAAGGGGAGGAAGGCAACTTTTGAATATTTCTATTTTCAAGTGAGTTTGATATGTCCTAGCCTCCAAATTTTGTGACATGTTGAATATCTTGATGTTTTTGGATTTGGCATCTTGAATTTTATATGAAGTAATCTAGTTAGTCAAATAGTAAAACATTATGTATGTTAGTTAGATTTGTTTGTCTTGTAAGGTAGGTTTTTTTGTCATTATACAAATCTCTGTAATCTTTCTTTAATAATATGTAAAGCCCTTTTTCACTATTTCAGCCTCTATTGATTGTGCTCTTAAAAGTCTTAGCATAAGTCTTCACAATCTTTAAAAAATTGTTTAGGCTCTTGGAAAATTTGGCAAATCTTTGCAATTGTGATTTCGAGGACTGATATGGGAAGGTCGATATATAAATGTTCATGTTTTGTGAGAACTATGGTAGAAACTACACCAAGTTGATGCAATTGACCAAGAAATATGAGGCCAATGTGGATAAGGAGTAAGATGAAAACCCAATTTGTGGATGAAGTGATGTTTAAGGTATGTGCCAAATTCATTTATATTGTTGTATAGAATGAACAATTCTTGTTTTTGAGTTCATGCATCCATATATTGTTTTATTAAGGACATTGCAGAGGAACCAAATATTGATTTAGATTAGGAGAGTATAGATGGATTTGCAACTTTATTAATGAAACACCTTGCAAGCTTGGTGGTTGATGATAGAGATTGGAAAGATGGTTTTGGAGATGTTATAGATGTTACCAAATATTAGGTTTGTAGTGAATCGATGTGTTTGGAAACCCTAACATGAAACTATTTAGTGTTTAATTCTTCTATTGTTATACACAATTTGTTTTTCCTATGTTAAACACTTTTCAACAATGTAATCAATTAGCCATTGGTCAATTCCTATTGTTATAAAACTAACTTATTGGTTTTCCATATGCATGCAGATCAACAAATATTCTATGAAAATGCCCCTGCTACTTGATCTTGTGGATGAACATTTTAGCATGGTTAACCGACCCATTATGTTTGATCAGAAGACCACTCCATGAGCTTTCTATTGCATACAACAAGGATGATTACGTTATTTACATTTTCAAATAATGATATTCATAATTTTTCAACTAATGTACAAAGTATGTTGGACAAAATGTTGGATCATTAGTAGAGTTAGGTAGTAAACATAGAAGCAAGCACAAAGTTCACGATGTGCATTATTAAATGGAGAAAAAAATATTGGTGTTGATCTACACGAGAAGGTGCAAGCTATAAGACTCCAATCTCCCATTTGACACCCCTAACTATCTACTAAGAACAACTTCTCCAAGACCTCACCTCTTTAGTAAGGAGATAACCAAAGGTATTTGACATTTGCAAGTTCAATGAAGGGCAAATTAAATCAACAGGTTACAAGTCATTTTCTGCACTTTTGCAACTATTATTTTTTGCCCAATTTTGGTGCATAAATTAGGACCAGATCATTATGATATTTTAACTAAAGATGCATCTAGAGCAAGTGACAATGATTTGTAGCAAGTTGGTAAGGCATGATTGTATTGTAGTACAATTGAAACAATACATTAAAATTTTTTCATTAAGACCAATTTGCCATTTGCAAATGCTAAATCAAAAAGTTATCAATGTTGAAATCATATTGGTTCAATTTTTGTTGACTTCAGAAGTTTAGGGAGAATATGTGTTGTGTACATATAATAGATACCTAATCAATATTTAAGGCATACATATTATGGAACCCTATTAACACTAAACTTGTATGCCATATATTAATAACAACATTTATATTACTTTCGTGTGAAATCTTTAAAAAATAAGTACGTGGAAAAACAACATGGACACAACGTCGGGCATTGTGAATGTTACACCAAAACCTTGAACATTTATTGGATGTTAATGTTGTGGGAATATCATTGTACATTGTTTTAAGATGACATAAACAAGGATATGTCATGCATGGATTTCATGCACATTCAACATGACATTATTGAAAATGAAAAAGATGTGTATTTAATGTCATTTTCATGGTTGTTAATTACGTATTAATTTCACAGTCCAAAACCAATAATATTAACATGCTTTTATGAATGTACAAAATTTGTGCCAATACTATTATTATTTTGTTATAAGGTAAGTTTGTGATGTTGCCATTTAATTGTATGTAACTTAAGGGCATAAGTTCTGACCATTTCTCAGGGATTTTCCATGGTAGGGCTTATGTGTTGTTCAACAACTTTTAATTTTTACTTTTAAAGTATTCAAATGAAAGTAAACTATCCATCCAATCCATTAATTTTTATCAAACCCCAACATTTCCACCTTGCCATGAAAAATGTGAAATATAGTTTTATTGGACTCTTTTTTCATAATAAAAATTAAAAACCTATGGAAAACAAATGGTTATAGGATTGAAATTATATATTTTTATTACAACACTATGAGGATCTATGTTTTTTATGGCACAAATATCTATTCACATATCTATTTTTTTAATGTATAACTATTATGCCATAACCATTTTCTTACCATGGATTTTACACATTCACAAACTATGCCAAAACTTTTGAACATCAATCTTTCAATATTTTTTCACAAGTCTATTTTATAAAATTTTCAACTTTTTATAACAAGTTGTTATTTTCAAGTGAAGGTGTTTTCAAAATCTCAAACACCCATTTAAGTATTAACTAAAAGGAAGTTAAATAAGAAAGTTTTAAAACTTTTACACCTCACAACGTTCACCATGTGATTCAACATGCATATTGATTTATGTTATGATTTTCTTAATGAGCTATCATTTTTTAATGATACACAATAATGTGTGCAAAGACTTTCTTAATGAATTATCATGTTTGAATTATATACATTGATTGAAGCCATTATTAATTGATGATAATTCACCAAATTGTTATTAAATTATGAAACCCCATCACCTAATAAATTAGGTATGTTAACCCTTGAGTAATTACATAATTATCAAACTATTTACATCAAGTTATAAACACACAATCTACACCACCTCCCCATTGTCTTTATCTCCTCACTAATGTTGCTTGTTTATTCATACACAAAAATCTTGGCCCTTAAGTGGCTTAAGATCATTTTGTCATAGGACCCTGGGTTTTATCATCGGCCCATCATGTCTTGGGCCCCAAGTAGGCTACGGTCGCTTTATCATGGGCTTTAGGTCAAAATATAATAAAAAAATTGCGAGGGATATTTCTTAAAACCATATTTTGGCCTAAGGCCCATGATAAAGTGACCTTAGATTGTTTGGGGCCCAAGACAGGGTGGGTTAATGACAAAACTTAAGGGCCTATGACAAAATGATCTTAAGCCACCCAAGGGCCAAGACACCATGGTTTCAGGTCTAGGACATGGTGACACGACATTTAGGATAGAATGATTCTAGGGTGCATGGGGTTGGGACATAACAGCCTAAGGTCTAGGACAAGGTAGCATTGGGCTCAGACAAAATGACCTTTCACTAGTTGGGGGCTTCGATGTGGTGGCCTAAAGCCCATCATGGGACATGCATAATGAATTGAACCCCAGTTGGGACTCCAAATCAAGAGAATATTTTGATGCCTACACAAAGTCCAAGCCAAAATTCATAATGTTACCATAGATGGTGTTTTAGGATGTAGTACATGCTTATGTAAAAAAAGATGGATTACATTCAATTGCTCTCAATATGTGGTCCTAATGACCCTAGGTAGCTCGAGGTCCAAGGTAAAATGGTCTTTGGCCCAAGACAAGACATTGAGAGGAGGAAGGGTATGGAACATGTCCATGAACCCCAGCGAAGGGAATCTTTTGCGATTTGCCCTTGAGCCCAAGCCAAAACTCTAAATTTTTAACTTCCTCACATGCATGGAATTTAGGAATTCTGTATGAACTCAACCCAAGATAGATACCAATGTTGTACAACCCAAATGGAATTGGCCACCTGACTAAGGCATAACCTGCCGGCCACCTCCTCCCAAGATTGGAGATTGTGTGGAGAGGTTACCAATGTTTGTACAACCCAAATAGACTGAGGCACAAACTGCTGGCCACCTTTCTGAAGAAAGTAGCTTACTAATTGCTTGTCACAGCACCCACGTTGGTACCGTGGTAAAAATGCCAAAATCCATTTAAATTATTTCTAAATATTACAAATATCCCATGCTTAGACTGGTTCAAGGTCTCTGAGTTCAAATCTAACATTTTTTAGGTCTTAATATGGCCACTGAGAGCCACCTTTGATGCGGGTTCAAAGTCCAATGAAGTAGAGAAATCCTATTGGTTGAGAGCCATAAATTGGACCCATGACCTTTAGCTGAGGGTCCAAGACCAAACAGTGGCAAGTTGAGGCTAAACCTACACGGCACCATTTTGGAAGGGAAATCAATTGGTTCAGACCCAAAAAAGAAAAAGAAAAAAAGAGCTCAGAGGAGAGCTCATGATTTGGAGAACCAAGATGCAAGTTAGGGTCCAAGGCATGGTGGAACTCAAGGATTCAATTTGCTTGAAATGAGTCCAAATTGGTTCCTAGGAATTTGGACCTTGGACCCATCTAAAGTTGCCTGGCTCAAAAAGATGAAGGTATCTCTGGTTCACCCTGGCAACGTGCTTGCCTAGAAAACTGAAATTAGTTTGAAAGCAAGAATGTGGTTCCTGTTCCAACAGCAGGCTAGTTCCATGGGTCCACGGTGAACCAACACCCTCCAGAAGTCCTATACCTACATAGGTAAAATAGGTAGGAAAATAGACGACTAGTAGGTAAGTAGATGGCTTATAAGTAGATACAAGGGCTGTCTTTACTACCTACTAAGTAGGTTGTCTTGTGGGTTGTTAGTAGGTAGGTAATAAATAAAAAGCAACTGAGCTAACTATCATGATTAGGAGTTAACCACCATGGTTAGCTAGCTAGAGAACTGGAACCCAACAGAAAACTGTTTCCTGACCACTTGCCATCCATCCTTCATGGTGCACTGGTGGGTGCTGGTTCACTCTGATCCATTTTCTCCCCTAGTCTCTCCATTACAGGCAGAGCCAAAAACAATGTGTTGACTGATCTGTTTTTTTTCATTTTGCAATTAAAGTTGATGAAAGTTTTGGTTATGAGGCTCCCTTTACACTAGGAGTAAGGGCCAAAAAAATTTGGGGCCAACTTTGAGCATTTTTGGGTTGCAAATTGGCCCCAAGTTACTAATAAATGCTAGAACATTTACCTCAGGATATCAGTAAATGCTGAAACATCGGTCCCAAGGGTTGCAAATTGGCCTCCCAAATTTGATGGTATCTTTTATTCTGCCTTGGGGCCAATACAAGGCCATAATGTTCAGCATTAATTACTAACTTGGGGCAGATTGAAAAGTTTTTTTCTATGTCAGCCTTGACTCCTAGTGTAAAGCCCTGGGGCTTGATTTCAGCTTTTGCACCAATAGGAATGCTGGATTTGGGTTGAGCATTGGCCCTGACTTGTAGTGTAAAGCGGGCCTCAAACAGGTGATGATAATAATTAGAGAAGCAGAGATGCTCATGCAGGAAAGAGCACCCAGTTTTTACCTATTTCATTTCCCTTTCGCTAAAGTTTTGGTTTACGCAAGGTTTTTCATCAAATGGAAAAGAGATAATGATGCTCATGTGAAGAGTGTGAGAACAACAATAGAGATTCCAGTAGAAAGATACAACAACAACAACCAAGATTGCAACAGCAGCACTTACAACAAATATTTTGGTTATAGCAATTGCCCTCATACCTTCTTCGCACCCAACACAATGCAACAAAAGAATGGTGGAATAAATGTGGGTGGAGAGGAGGAGGTAGAGATTAGAATACAATTGGCACAAGTTGTTGCGCACAAGTTGTTGCTGTTGTGCTGATTAGGTCACATTGAGGAGACAAAGGAGCAGTCGAAGTTGGGTGGGTGTGGGAAGGAGAGAGAACTTGAGAGAGAGAGAGAGAGAGAGAGAGAGAGAGAGAGGTTGGGGTAGTAGACAAGTTAGAGATAAGAGCAATGTGATGCAGAGAAAGTGATGATCCATGGCAAGAGCTAGAGAGTAAGGATCCCGACCACGCCACTTTCACGAACGAGGCTGAATTCCACACCATGGGGTGTGTGGGATCCTCGGCTAAGGGTGGTGACAGTGAGTTCCTCCCTCTACCCCCTCCTTCTCCCCTCCCAACTCATTCCTCATATTCCTCATATTTGTTACAATTGTTGTGCAATCTTTTATTTCTCTATCATCATGGCACCGAGCGTTGAAGGAGTTTTTGTTTTGGGCCATGGGTGGTTTCCTCTATTGTTTTTTTTTGGAATCACCTTGTTGTGGTCTTCTGTCTTTTGTTAGGTTTCGTGATTTTTGTGAAAATTTGCGTAGTACAGGGGAGTTGTGGTTCTGGAATCTGCTTACTTATTACAGGGTTTTTGGGTTCCCACTTGTGGGTTGATGGTAGGTTCAAGCCGTTGGGTTTGCATTGTCTTTGGTTTTTTTGTTTTTGTTTCAGATTTTGTTTGGCACTATGCCTGAGGCTTGGAATGGTGGGTTTTATAGAGTGCTTTCTGAAGGCTTTTTGGAAGATGCTGAATTTTTTTTTTCAAGGTGTTGGGGATTTTTTTCAAGGCATGGTTCCTGTTTGCAATGTTTGAATTGTCTGCAGATCTCAAGATGTGTTGCTAGATTGTGCTTGCTTAAGGGTTTGTGATGATTGGTGAGTTTGTACAATTATTTGTTTTGCACTCAAAGACATGGCTCCCACTTTTCTCTTTCTCTCAAAACAGCAGACATTACAACTTGTGCTTTTCTTTTAGTATGGTTGCTTATGTGTTGTTGTTAAGAGGCTGTGATCTTTTACCAAGTAGTTTGGTATCATTCAATGAGATACACCCATTTCACCTTTCTTAGGGTTGGATTGTTGCGGAGATTGACACACACTACGAGTCCTAGAACTCCAGCAGAAACTCAGGATGCAGATGGGAAGAGTTAGGTAATGTACTTATCGACACCCACTGCTGGGAGCTGATGAAGTCAGTAGATACTAATGGCAGCTTGCCACTACTATTTGTGATGAAGGTGATGGTCTGACACTTTGTGAGCGATTATTATAAGGTTATGACTACACTCATTGTCATGTTAGCTTCAAATTGTTGTTTTGGAGATTTCTCTGCAATTCAATGATATTTGTTTACACTCACACTCCCTTTCCAATTTCACTCACAGCTTTTCTGCATCCACTTGAGAGTTGCCAAGTTCAAGGTTTGCATGTCATTCTGAATTGGGTTACTGTGGACCTGCATCAATGCTTGGGAACCGTGTCCTGTAAAACCACATAGGGAGTTGGTAAGATGTTTCTTAGTTTTTTCTATTGTGATGTTTCTGATGTTGCTATCTTGAGTTGGTGTCACTTCTGTTTTGTGTTTCTGTGCTGCTAGATGCTGTCATATGTAAGAAAATGTTTGGAGGCATTGCTGTCTGAAACATTGTGAATTAGATTTCAAATTGGTAGCACTGTTCTGACAGTCCTGAGTGGGAGCTTTAATTCAGATCCTTCTTTCTTCTCAACAGATCATGCTCTTACAATTCTGTCTCTTAAGTGCTGGCCATTATCATTGAAGGCAAACTGTGTTGCTATAAGAGGCCCTTGCATGAGTTGTTTGCTAAGGGAGTCTCACATAGTGGCATATGGCAGCTGTATGGTCACTGCTGACCAACCTCTACAGGCCTATTCACCTTCCAAAATGTTTTCTGGATGCATATGCATTCATATCAGTAAGCACAGCCCAGAAACCCACAACTTATTTCTCCACTCCTCACATTGCAGGGACTTCTGTGGGTGAGATCCTTGAATTACAAGTCAAGTCATTCTATGTTTTCTGCTGCTCCATGTTTATTCGGGGTGCAGGAGGGTCCCAAGCAGTACCCTCTATGTAGGCTGCTTTATGCCTTCACATGGATGCTTGCTTGTGCAGCGGCAAGCCAAAAGGAAATCATGCTTACTCTCAGTAGCTTATTGCAAGTTGAATGAGGATACTCTTGACTTTTTTTTTTGTGCTATGCCCCTTGAGTGCTAGCCAATGTTATGACTACGTCTTTGCATTATTTCTGGAAATGTGACAAAAACACAGTATGAAGTCTTTTGTATTATTTTTTGCCAGAAATTTTGGGCAGATTATGAAGCTTATCAACAACCGCTATCAGGGTCTGATGAAGTCAGTGGGGGGTCATGGCAGATAGTCAACGCAATTTGTGATGAAGGTGATGGTCTTATACTTTGGTATAAGGTTATGATTACACTCATCTTACTATTGTTAGTTTTGATTTTGCTGGAAACTGACACAACGGGTACCTTCAAAGTGTTATTGTGCAGTCCATCTTCAATCTTAAAACTAAGTTACAAGCTGGGTCTTGCCTTCTTATCTAGCCTTGTCTTGCTTCAAGATCATGTGTGTTTCTAAGAATTGTTCATGTGAGAAAATCATGCTTCAAGTCTTCCCTTTGCTTCCAGAAATGTGACAGAAACTCAGGATGCAGACTTTTGTATAATGGTTTGCCTGAAATTTTGGGCAGATTCTTATACACTTAGCTACACCCACTGTTGGGAGCTGGTGAAGTCAGTGGGGAGTCATGGCAGGCTGTCACTGCTATTCATGATGAAGGTGATGGTCTGACACTTTTGTGATTGACACTCATAAAGTCAGGACTACTCTCATTCTTGTCATGTTGCCTTCAAACTGTTGTTGTGGAGTTTCTCTCAAATTGTTATTGTGGAGTTTCTCTGCAACTTCATTGATATGCACATGTGAGAAAATCTTCCAGTGCAGTCTTCTACTTCCAAAAGAGATGTAAGAGCCTATCAACATCAGTAAATGGATGCGTGGTTTGGAATTGTTTGAATGCCCATCTTGGCTAAAAGTTGGGTTCAAAGAATGGTGAAGAGAGGAGTGATGAATTTGGTTGTTGGGTGGCAGGGCGTCAAAAGAAGGTGAGGAGGCCAAAACCATGGAAGCATACAGAGGTCATCACGAAAGGCCAGTTGAAGCAAATGCGAGATGAATTCTGGGATACTGCTCCACACTATGGTGGACAGAAAGGTGGGTACTGACAAGTGTCAAGCCCAAACACCCATGGTTATCTTGACTGGTTGAGGCTGTAAAGTTCCTGCCAAACCTCTCAGAGAAAACAAGACTCCTGAGACTTTATTGAAAGTTTGCATGGAGTAATCAATTGAAAACGATAATCTGCAGCCCTATTTGACTTGGACCTTTACATCCATCTGCTTCAACAAGCAAAAACATTTTATTGGAAGCCCATATAATTCTCAAGGAACTGAAGGTGAGGGGTCATAGAAGTAACTGATGAAAATTACAAGGTTATATCCTATTCCTGCCTTGCTAGTCAGATCAGAGCCATTAGCTGTTGCAAGATTTTTTCTCTCAGATATGAGTATTAACCTTACACCTTGAATGCTGCACAGAAATATGGGATGCTCTTCGAGCAGCTGCAGAAGCTGACATTCATCTGGCTCAGGCAATTGTGGATAGTGCTGGCATCATTGTCCAGTCTGAAGACTTATCCACATGTTATGATGAAAGAGGTACTAGTAGCAATGTCTATCTGCACTTTATTTTGCCTAGTCCATTTGGGTTTCTGCGAGGTGGGTTGAAGGTTGGATCCAATTTAATTGAACCTTAAATTGTTTTCAAGGCCATGCATGGCTTAAGCTCACAAGTTGTACATTTTTAGCTTGTCTGGATGAGGGTATAAGCAAATGGAATAAGCATGTGGTGGTGGATAGAGTAATTGTGCTTGCATTTGCATGAGCCCATTGAATAAGCACATTTCTTGGAGGCAGATGACACAGGATCACAACAGAGAAATTCTGTTTTACTGTAGAATCTGTTAGGTGGGTCATCAGGGTAGAACTGAATGGATATGGAAAAATCTTCAAAGATCCAAAGTTGCAGAAATTTTTACTCTTTTAATGATTTGCAATAATGTTCAAAAGCACCCTTGTTACTGGAAGAAGCTGTTTATGAATTTCACACTTTTTTCATCAACATTTCATGCCTTTTTCCCTTTAAGTATTGGCAGGATTGCCAATTACAAGTCCAAATGGTTATCTACCATTGATTGAAGCCAAACTCAAGGTTGATGCAGAGCCTGAAGCAAGTTAAGTGTAAATCAGGGATTTAACATGATGTAACACAGTTGGTCATATTCTTACATAAGCTAATCTTGTTTTCTGGCTTTGACAGGTGCCAAGTATGACCTCCCAAAGTATGTGCTTAGTGAACCCATGAACATCAAAGAAGACTAAAAAGTGTCACCTACTTTCTGCCTTGGTGGGCCATGTGGCTATCTTTCACAGCAGTATGCAAGGAGCTAATGAATGGTTTGCTGAACCATGAATCTAGTCTGATCTGTTGGGTCTTTGCAGACCATTGAGATTGCTATAGTTCCAGGGGGAATCAACATTCTGCGATCGTAGAAGTAAGAGACCAAAACTACCCTGGGAAAAGGAAAGCATTGCTTTGTTGCAAGGATGCCTTTTGCCATCCTTGAGTCAGGAGATTTGTAGTAACTGTGCTGTGTGTCCCAGTCATTGCATGCAATATTTGTTGTGCAAAAATTGGGATTAGTGAAGTCTTTAATTGGCACACATCTGGTTGCTGAATGCTTGTATCCCTTCCAATTTGTGGGCTTATCAGTATCTTGATGGCTTGTTTATCTTGTAAATAAAACTTTTCATTCTCTTTTCATCTTTTCCTGAGTTCTGAGTTGTAGCATTTAGTGTCTACTGCCCAAGAACAGATGGGAGCTGTGTCAAATAGCATAGTCAGGAGCCATACATCAGACATCGTAACAAATATCAACAATTTATTTCTTTAGACATTACAATGTGCACATAAATACCCTTGTGATTGACATCCAGCCATTTGGTTTCTATATGCTCAAGCAAGCAAGCTTTAGTGTTTAGAGTTCTAAATTTTCCTAGATAGGTGACTAGGTGATTCCATTCAACAGAATGGTTAAAATGAATTGTTCTCTGATGGATAAATCATTTATTGTGTTTATAACATTAGAGTCCATGAAGTAGGAAAGTCTATTTTCCCTTTTGCAACAAGTTTGAACAATAGGTTCTACACAAGGACATACCAATTAGATTTGTAAGTGTTGATATGTATTGTACATTGGGGTGCCATAAACCATGTATTTTCATAGTCAATTCCAAAAAATCTCAATTATGAAAAATCATTTTGTTATTCTTTTATGAAAGGGGAAATAGAATTACCAATGGGAAATTTCTCATGTTTCCCCATGGGATATGAGAAGGAAAACAAAATCACCTTTGATGAAAAGACATTGATAAGTTGAAATGATTCAAGTCTTATTGGTCAAATTATGAAGCAAGTATGAATAGGACCCCTTATTTATCCATGTGTGAACTCAAGTATCATTGGTCTAAGTGTTAAGATTTGAGGTGTGAGAGGGCTAAACAAAAGGGCCCATATGATAGAGAAGCATTGATTGGGTACAATTTTTTTTTAAAATTAATTTTTAATGATGAAAATCACTCTAAATTCAGTAACTTTTGCAGGTTTGAAAATTATGAAATGACAAACATGCACATTGCCTCCTCAAGGGCTTTCTACCCATACCAAAAGTGCAACAAGGAGCCTCATGGTGCAAGAGGCCTCACAGTCCAAGAGGGTCAAACTGTGGTCACAAAACAAAACAAACACTTGAATTTTATATAAATTGTTGCACACAAAATATTTTGCCATTTGCCTTTGTTTTCATAGGGTGCATGAGATCGATACATAACCACTTTGGGGAGTCTTAAAATTCTTTGGATACTTTTTTTCTAGGGTTTAAAAAAAGCTGGGATCCATTTTTTTTCTCATTGTTCTCATTTTCTAAAATTGGCAAATGCTTGCAAAATAGCAAGATTTTACAGAATAAACACATGTTAAAAAGAATTCGTCAATTTTCTTTTCAAAATAACGAGAATTCCCCAAAAGAAATCATTGAGTGGGATAAGTGCTCAACTGCTGGTTCCACTTTTGGTTTTGCCAGTTCCACTCATGATATGAGTAAACAGTGGGCAACAGTGGTTAAGGTCTGGATCAACATCCCGTAGCAGAACCCTTATTACCTGATGGAATTCCTCTCACCCCACTCTGGCCAGAAAGTATAAACCCCAAGTTGATTTCTAATGCATTGTTCTCTGCAGTTTGGTGTTTATACTTGCTGGTTAGTAGATTGTTAGCTTCCTTATTTACATAGTGTGCTGCTCCCTGCTGGGACTTGAGGTGTTACAAGGACTGTACATTAAAAGAATTTCAAACCTCACTGAGCCAGAGTAGGTTATTTGAACAATTCTTTGAACAATCCATCCTTCAAAATTGACACGGTTAGAAAATTGATTTCTCACCATGATTCCAAGTCTAGGATGTACACAAAATAGGCTTGCATGAACTAGCCCAGCTTTCTGGTTACATGATGTGCATTCCAGAAAACTCAAGCTTTGGTGATTTCATTAGTTTCCTCCCACCAATGCTTCAACACCTTGCCATACGCACCATGTGACAATATATGCAAACTGCACATAACCTGTACAAGTTGTCACAGTTATTTCCTAGCAATGAGTATATTTGTTTATGCCAACTAGTGTTATTTTAACATATTGATGAGAGACTAGTGTCAATGTTGGTGTTCACTCTGGTACAAAGTATCATACTAGTTTGGTATCAGCTAACAGCAGTACCTAGCAAATTTTGCTTGTATTGACCTACTATTGTGTTTACAAATATCCCACAACCAGTTTCATAGGTGGTTGAAAATTTGGTGACCAGTAGTAATAACATGGCTAGTTTGTGAGAAGAAACCTAGGTATGAGGATGCTCTCAATTCTTAAACATCAAATTTCAAAGTCAGCAACACATATGGCAGAATATTGATGTGGCTCTTTCAATGAGCAATGTGAAATCGAGTTTTGGTAAGTTGTTGTACCAGCAATTGGGGTCAGATTCTCCTATACTTGTTAATATCATTCAATAATTTTAAAGAACTATGCAAATCATATCAATACATGTTATGATATATTTTGATACCATAGCTTTGGTTTCTAAAAATTCTTGCTATTGATATCAGATAACACCATTCCAAGGGCAAACACTGAAAATGCACATGGAGGAGAATGCCTGAGCAAGGGTTAGATGGGCATGCATCATTATGCCCATTGCATAAGGAGGCTTGAAAATTCTAAACCCCCACCATATTAGCAGAACTAGTGCCCTGAAGACTTTCACCAGGTTGGGCCCCTTGGAAGTCGCCATAAACCAGAGAGTGCAAGTCCACTCCAACTGCGAAAAATGGGGCCTAGCATGAGCTGGATTATTACAGCAGCAAAACTCGGGAAAGAGGGCTGACCTCTTTGGCAATCCATCCTTTCAGCTTGGACCTCCTTGGAGCAAGGCTAAGAGCAGCTTCAACCTGACTCCAAGTCAGCCAGACAACCTATCTGTGGCAACAGATTCCTCTACAATAAATAGGGGATCAAATGTGGGATGGAAAAGTTTTCAAGGTTTATATTGTGTTTTCAAAAGGGATTTTCGAATTAGTTGCTGTAGTACAAGTATTGGATGAGAGATTGGTCTCAAGAAAGTTGGATTGGAGATGTGTTGAACTGATGCAGCAGACATTCCTTTTTTCTGCAGAGCTCTGTGAGCAAGCCATTAAGTCTGAGAAGGGTTTATATGCCACATCAACTGATGCTTTGCTACTCTATCTCGAGCAAAAACTGGTCAATCTCCAAATAATATGCATGTTGTAGAGGAAGAGACTTCAAAAGATGATTTGTAGTGGGGCAAGTATGTGGTCCTGAACTTGACACACAACTATTCTGTAAGCATATGATGTTAGGAATATTCTTTAACTGAGTCTTTGTATGTAATGAACCTTCTATTTATCCTCCACCTTTTGCAGAAATGGTCCTAACACTGAAATGGACAAGAAAACATTCTTGGTGAATTGTGACAGAGCAGTGGAGTAAATGAATTCTCTTGAGAGGTCATCAGATGTTTCTGACACTTGACCAGTTTCATACTTCTCCAATTGTCTCTTCTGTATTCTGTAAAAAAATGTTTGCCAGTTAATGCCTTTTTCCATGTTCTTATGTGCAATTACCATTTTTTTTATCCATTTCAGTATTCTATACCATTTGGTTCCTTCTGGTGCAGTTTCACAATTTTCACACAGTGTGGATTTGCACGTACCACCAGGTGTTTGTCAATGATCAGTTCTTGAACTGGGATCCAGAAATTGCATCAAAGTTTACATCATATCAGCTTGAGCATACCATTTGCTCTTCATGCACAACATGAGAGTAAAATTCAAACTGAAACTCCCTCTGCTTAAGACTCTTCTTCAGAACCATTTTCAAATTGCTTCACTGGCATAATCACTGCTCATCAATGTGTAAGGTCACTGGTTCTGCCAAAGGGATTGATTGCTTTTGGTGAAAGCCAGGACACAAAGGAGACACATACATTGGCCCCGCAGTCATGGAGGGCTCCCTCTAGGCGAGTCCTAGAGAGAGATATATTTTGGTTGATGTTTGCTTGTGTTTGATGTGCTTGCTGGCATTAAGAATATGGGTGGCAGGTGCATCTGCCCTACACATGAAGAGCTGGAGGATTTTGGGACTCTTGACTTCACTATCTACAATGCTAGTCAATTCCCATGCAATCAATACACACATTATTAAACATCTTCAACTAGCATCAGTTTGAGCAAAGGTGATTGTTTTGATTTAGTGAATGTTACTGGTTTCAAGGAGAGGTCTGGGTGTTTTGTATACCTGAATTTTCTTTGCTCTTCCAAGGTTGCAAATGTTGAATGTTGAACTAAAGCATAGTGTTGTATGACAGTGTTGGAGAATGTTGTTTTTGAGGAACACAGCAGAGAGGTTGATTACCTTGATAAATCTGTCACAGGTGTTATCTTAGTGTGCACAGATTTCAATTGTGGCAAAATTGTCTCCACAGAAAGGAGATAACCAGATAGTGTGGTGAACCTGGCACATAGTACATGCTACTTTGCACATGATTTAGGTAATTGAACTCTCAGTATTGAGCTTTTTTTGGTTGGATTCAGAGCTGGAATTGTGGTTGAACTATTCTCTGTACATCACATTTCTTAAGCCCTATTTTGTTCTAGGTTGCACAAACTGTGGATGGCATGAAGGAGCCAACTCCCACATTTTCAACTTGTTTTGGAGCAGTTTTCATCATGCTCCACCCAACCAAGTATTCTGCTATGTTGGATGACAAAATGAAAAGGCATGGTGCCATGGCTGGTTAACACTGGCTGGTCTGGAGGCAGGTATGTGAGAGACTCTAGATGGTCATTATTGATCAACCTTGTGAATTAGGTTCCCGGATGCTTGCTTGTCATTCTCTTGCATCCATGTGACAATAATGGATACCTTAAACACACATAGCCAGTGTGTGAAGTTGTCTGTTGTGAAATGTCACATGCGTAAAGTCATGACATCTGATAGTGTTGCTGTTTTTCATACAGAAGCTATGGTGTTGGGAAGAGAATGAAGATTGAATACACATCGAGAATTGTTGACACTATTCATGATGGGTCTCTGTTGGAAGCTGAGTATGAATTGACTCCCCTTTTCAACCTGTCTGTTCCAACCGAGGTCAAACGTGTACGAACCGAATTGCTGCACCCTGAAAACTCAGTAAGCAAAGTGTTGACATTGTTTTCTAAAAGCATGAAGATGCAGCTTGATGTGGATTTGCATTGGGTGCTGTAGACTGTTGTGTATGAAATGTTTTCACAGATACAAATTGTTTCTGGAGTTTTGGTGTCCTGAACCTTCCCATTAGAAATTTCGCTTCAACTTTCTGGTTGTTCAGGTATCTAGAGTGGTTGGAGTTCAATTATGGTATCTGAAATACTGACATGCACATGCAGAAATTCTTCATAATACTCAGATTCTGGGGTATGGGAAGGCAGATCACTGTGAAGGTCATCAGTAGTCTGAAAGCAGTTGCAACTGCGCATTGCAATGAATCCTGTGCACCTGCACAACTTGACTTAGTGGTGGAAAGTACAATAGTGTTATCTACAGAAAAAATACATAGAACTTAGTCTAGAAATAGTTGGCAATCTCTAATCCTTTTCCATGTTCCATTGACATGTGCAGTGGGCAGATAAAAACCTATACAACAAAACCTTGAAAAAGCTGGCCAGCCTTTTCCAGAAGAATGCTGATATGCTGATAACATGGTTGGCAATGACCTTAAACTTATGGAGGAGATTCTTGCAGCTGGACCCCAGCTCCCAGACAATATATAACTTTCAGTGCATCAGGGAGTTTTCATTACAACTGGTCCAGGCAGGCCTATTTGAGGTATTTGAACAAGCTCCATCATTTGTACCCATTCCAATTCATACCATAGCATGTTCAAAGCGCATGATGTGACACAAGGGGAAGGGAGTAACGAAGGAGATTAGTTCACTTGCCAAAGTTCCTCAGAATCAAACACCGGTTAAGGGAAAGGAGATACAAAAGATGTTGTATGGGCCCAAGTCAACCTAGGGTCAACCTCAGTCAAAAGCACTCTCGGGCTACTTGGGGAAGACTTTTAGGTGACCAAAACTGGACTCATTTTGGTTGTCATAAACCATGTGGCGACCAAAACATTTTGGTTGCCAAGCCTGCATCGACTGAAGAATTTCGGTTGCCCATCCTACAACAACAAATTTTTTTCAGTTGCTAATCATGTGATGACCAAAATTTCATTGCCGTATTATGGCAACAAAATGTTGTTTTCAATTGCTAGCAACTGAAGTTTTGGTCACCTTTGGTCGCCACGTGTAGACCTTGACAAAAGGTTTTCAAAAACATATTACATGTCTCCTCTCCAAATTCAATCTCTTGCAATTGAAAAAAATTTGGTCACCATCCAACAATCTAGATTTTTCATATGGCAACCAAAGGTGAACCAGATTTCTCATATGGCAACTGAAGGTGAACCAGATTTCTCGTATGGCAACCGAAGGTGAACCAAATTTTCAGTGAATTTTTTGTCATTTTTTTGGTCATCTTTGGTCAACGAGAGCTTTCCAAAAATATATTACATGCCCCCTTTCCAAATTCAGTTGCTAGTGATCGAAAAATTTCAATCACCATCCAACAATCTAGGTTTCTTGGATGATGATTGAAATCCATTTTTAATCAACATTTGTATGGTGATCAAATTTTTTTTGATTGTGAACAATTTGGTGACCAAAGCTTTTTTTTTATCACCAATGATTGTTATTTTCAACGACTGCTATTTTTAGTTGTTGGCGACCAAATTTTTAGTCGCTACATGTAATGCTCAATGACAGCTTTCCAAAAACATATTACATGCCCCCATTTCTAAATTCAATAGCTAACAATCGAATTTTTTTGGTCACCATCCAACAATTAAGATTTTTTGGATGGTGACCAAAACCCAATAGGTGGCAACTGATTGTGGCGATTGAAAGTTGGTGATTAAAGTTTTTTGGTTGCTAGTCCTAATGCGACCAAATTTGTTTTTGGTCACCATACATAATAGGGGCAGCTTAGGTGTAATTAAAAAAATTCATGTATCAATCCTAACGGACATGATTGATGCACTGGGATGGATGTCAATGTGACACCTAACACAAAATGGTTGTGTCACATCGATTTTGACAACCTTGGAATATCCAAAGAAGGCTAGTTTGGCAAGCCTATTCGCTATACCTTGGACCATGCCATGAAGGGACATGTTGGAGGAGTTTTTATGTACCTAGGAGTTCACAAAGGATGGAAGAATCCAAGCCAAGGTATATGGTGAAAAAATTATAATCAATCAATTGTTAATAGTGAGGCAATTGGTGTCAACACTAAAGAAGCTATTGATGTAGCCAAACACATTGGTCAAAGAAATGCAAATTGCCTTCAAAAACATTGCAAGACCAGATGCATTTGTGGAAAAGGAGCATTGGAGCATAATATGCATGAAGGAGGAATTTCATGCCAAATTTGCAATTATCCTATATATTATTTTATTAATGGCCTATTTCAATAATTAAATAACCATCACTTTCAACTTGGCAAACATGGGTAAAAAAATCAAATGGTGTTCTATCATGTTGACACAACACCATGAGACTTAATGAGTTTGGAACCAACCACTTCGCCACCAAAAAAGAAAGCTCGTACCCATCAACGAGTGTTGACTTTTGAATTTGAAGGAGGAGATGAAGAAATGGAGACTAAAAAAACCACACAACATGGTGACGATTCTATGTAGAAAAAAAAAAGACAAAATCATGGAGGAAAGATGTGAACTTCATTATGAATAAGTAACAAATAAACCACATTCACCTATCAATGCAGCTTTTGTTGTACAAACATCAATTAACAACCCATTACCAACTAGGGTTAAACCTATTCAACAAGTTAGGGTTGCACCATTTTATGTTTTTCTTGAAACCTCTATAGCCTATGCTCAACATGAGAATCTTAAATAGATTAGCCTTTTCTTTGAACAAACATCTTTACTTGCACAAATCTAGCCATAGATTGTAGACATCTTAGTTGATTTGAAAAGTAGGTATAATTTTGTTGAGGGTTTACTTGAAGAGACAAACAACTAGTTGCATATTTGTTGTTAGAGCTAGTTAATGTTCAACAAACTTTTCAAAACTAGGATAAGGAATTAGCCGAATCAATTGCCAAACTTCAAATTGACAACATACACTTGGTTGCCAAATTTGTTGATGCTAACAAAGCAATCAAAAAGGTTGAGACCTTGCAACATGAATACAATGAGCTTAACCAAGCTCATTTCAAGGGACATAATGACCTCAAGACATTACAAAGTGATTATGACTAGTTGATGAAAGATTATGAGAAGATGGAAGTTGTTAGTGTTTAACAAGAAAAAACTTTTGCTACTTTGGAACAAACTTGTAACTAGCAGCATGAGAAAATGATGATTATCAACATGGAGTTGGAAAATCACATTCATGAACTATGAATTCAAATTTAAGAACCAAAGGGCAAGATGGAGGTAATGCAAATATCACCTAGTATGACTTTTTAGACCTTGCATATGGAGAATCAGTTGAAAGAGTTTGAGGAACTTTTGCTAGATAATGCCCTATTTAAAGTACAAAACTAAGCACCAGCAGATAGGAATCCAAAATGGAACAAGTGGTTGTAGACTATGCAAGAAATCACGGAGGAACATATTCAAAACAACTTGGAAGTTACCCATGTCGATAACAAAACATACTTATTTGAATTGGTTGCCTATAGAATACAATTTTTAGAATATAGGTATGATTAGTTAAGTTCAAAATTGATTAAGATTGGAGGAGGTGTTGGAGTATCCTAGATTCTTACATCTGTGGAACTAGTACCAACATATGTTGCTATTTAGAATTAGTACCAACATATGTTGCTATTTAAAATGAATCGATTGTTACTACTATTAAGTGCCAATACAAATGTGAGGAGGCCATTGAACTACCAAAAGTACATGATGCACCCACCATAGTTGCAAACACCCAAGTAAGAGATTTGTAGACACCTGTTACTCCTAGGGCTGTACCATTGGTAATATTTCATATTAGAGTAGGTGTAAGAATTATTATCATAGAAACTACTTTACATGCATTAGAAGTTTTTACAACCCAAGTAAGAATTCTGGTGGATGCACCTATTGTTGAGAAATCAAAACCAAAACTTAATCCTTTGGTTGAATTTATTACTGAACATGTTGTAAGACTTGTTGATGAGTTAGTTATAAGTGTCAAACAAGTAAATCTTGATGTCTGATTTCCCGGACAAATTTTGGTTTTCAAGGGGGGGTAATGTTAACCCAATTTTTCACTTATTACAAATAATAACCAGTTATCACCAATAGGTAACTAGTGAGACATTATCATTTTGAAAAATTATTAAGTTGTTATTAGGCAATAAGTAACCAATTTGTTAAGTGAGTTGGTAACGGGTCTGTTAGGTAATGGGTTTGTTAGATTTTTTGATAATGGGTCTTTTAGGGTAATTGGTCTATTGATAGAACATGTCTATTCATCAACTTATGGCTAATAGCCATTTTAATTTAGTTTTGAACTATTTGATTATTGTACCAGCTAATGACAATTTAAATGACAACAACATTATGTTTTGGTATAATTAAGAGGATTTGAAGAAGATTAGAGAGCTTAATTTTTTTAATTTGATTTTGGATCCATTTTGGATTTACTTTGTAACTTGTGCATTTGCAAATAAACATTTTCATGTTTTTGTTTTTTTCCTTCTTATTCTTGGATTTGAATTACAACACACACACTTGCTGATATTTGTATGCAAAACATATTTTGTAAAGTAAAAAATAGTTTTTTTTTATTTGAGGGAATAGAAACACCCTTAACACATTCCAAAAGTTTAAAATGGACCTTTAGTTCCTAACACATAAAATAACAAGTAGCAAAGTGTGGATTGATGGGTTGGGGCATCAAATCTAACTCATGGCCTGACGCACTCCTAAGTTCCTTGTTGAACCCACTTGAGGGTCCAAGTGTGTTGAGTTGCGGAAATATGGAACTTGGAGGCGCTCCCGACTTCCAGCACTAGAAAGGGGTAGAGGGGTGTGCTAGAAGTCCCAAGATTAGACTAGGAAGAGGGACTAGAAGATCAAGCTTGAATCTGCATCCAAGAACCAACCACAAGAGGGTTAGTTCGTACTCGGGACACCCTTGGCTGTTGGGACAAGCCACGGGCACTTTGACACACAAGACCCATCATGGCCCGGACTCGAGGGAAGCCACCACCTTCCCCCATATAGTATTCTCTGCGCCACTCCGCGGAGGCTACATCCAAATGGCTCTTTTTCCCGGGACTCCCAAGTTGGAGTCTCGAAATTGTTCCGAAATTGTCCCGGTTGGAGTCCCGGGACTTTGTGAGCTCATATCTCCCGACTGCCAAGTCTGATCAAGACGAGGTCTGAACCAAAGTTATAGCTCTCTTCGAAAGCTTTCCAACGCCATGTCGCACTCCCGATTCGGATGTTGGGAAGAGGTCGATTCCCGACTTTTAATGGTCGGGAGTCAAACTGCCAGTTTGACTCCCGACCCTTCTTTTGCCCATAACTTGGATTGTAGATGTCCAAATGACCAATGCGAGGGCATTTTGGACATCTACACTTCAAGACCTTTCCAATGACATTAAGAACACCCCAATACAAGGTGTTTTGGTCTCTGCTGTCGAACTCTAAACATTCGGGAGTCGCGGAGGACTCCAAATCCCCAAGTTTGGGAGTGGGAGTTTCATCCTCCCACTTCACCCAAAGTGGGGTTGCGACATGGCCCATGTCAATGGGATAACTAGTACACCCCTTCCCATTTAGAAATTGATAATTCTACCACCATTTCTATAAGGCATTAGAGAAATTTTTGCTTGGTAGTGTGTCTAATCTATGGGTTGCTCCATGCCTACAAAAACATTCTTATTGTGAATGTTTTTGCCACCCATTTTGCATGGGTTTACATTTGGATGACCAAGTTAATGCTTGTGCTAGTCCAAGTTGTGGGAAAATATTGTCCAAGGAATGGATCACATGTGTTGGATTCAAGCAAATCAACATGTTGTTGAAGAGGCCCAAGTTGGAGAAATTATTTCCTCTGATACTTACAAAGATTGCCACCACTAGTACACAATGAATCCAAATCCACTAACTTAAATCACTACAAAGTTGTAAAAGTGAACCAAATTTAACATGTCTTAATTTCATTTCACCTTCAATGAAACTTTAATTACACATTCACTTGTAATCAAGATACTTTACTAATGTTACTTTTGGTACTATTAAGATGATAATTTCAATGTTATATAAATTTTTAAATAGTCATTATTTAATATAATAAATTCATAATGTATAAGATTATTTATCATAACCTTTTATTACATCAATTAATTACAATATGACAAATTAGAAGGTGATTTAAACAAATTAACATTTATTTGATAATTTATTTTACACACAATTTTGAATTTAATTGCCATATGTTATTTTGGGCCTTCATTTATTACAATATAAAGACATTAAAAAAAAAAGATGAAAATCCAATCTTAATCATATATGTTAATATGTATTTAATATAAATACATATAATATATAATATTATAAATAATATATTTCACTAACATAATGTAATACAATATATAGATTAATTTATAATTAATCAATATATTCCATTATTTGAAACCAAATGAACTACA
>Ga0209208_10000247_pt1 | contig 64948 bp, 55 predicted proteins | sample S1TSphfallax_3_FD_187694 | JGI IMG/M metagenome (GOLD analysis project Ga0209208, IMG submission 187694) | Host-associated microbial communities from peat moss isolated from Minnesota, USA - S1T2_Fd - Sphagnum fallax MG (SPAdes) (version 2) | ecosystem: Host-associated > Plants > Peat moss >... | reverse complement strand
AAAAAAAAAAAAAAAAAAAAAAAAAAAAAAAAAAAAACTTGAATGGAAAATGGAAACTATGATTACCCCCTCAAACAAACACTAATCCAACAATCAAGGCTAACTTGCAATTAAAATGAATGCAATGTTAAAAATAATTTAAATAGATTAGTAAAACTAAAAATGAAATACAAAGGAATGTTTAAAACAAAACAAAAAAAATCTTACGAGTTTGAAACAATTTATTGTCTTCTTTCTTTTTCCTACAAATTAAAAATAATAATTGTATCACATTGTATAAAAATTTGAAAAAGTGAAAAAAATAAATTTGAAAATGATAAAATAAAAAGTGAAAAAAAAATTTCCAAAAAAACCTCACCTTGCTTGTTGGCTTTTACTTGTCATTTGTAGTTCCAAAGACTACCTACAAAAAAGGGGGTGTCCAAGGGGGAACAACTATAATAAGGGTAGGCTAGAGGTTTCTTAAAAAAATGGAAACAACAAGTGAAGAAGAGGGACATGGAGTAGCAACGAGGGGGAGTAGCATAGGGGGGAGCAAGGACCAAGGACATGGAGGAGCAACATGAAGGAATAACCATGCGGGGGAATAACAAGCGAGGAGCCATGTGGGGGAACAATAAGTGAAGAGCAACCACGTGAAGGAATAGCAACATGGAGCAACAAAACAAGCAAAGAGTAACAACCTATAACAGTAAGTAGGGAGTAGCCACATTAAGGAGCATCAACATACACATGAGCAAACCAAAAACAACCAAAAAAAAAACCAATTTATAAATTATAAATTGAAACTACAAACCTTGCAAATAATAATAATTAAGACTAGAAGAAAAAATAATGTAAAACAATTAAAAAGATTAAAAGAATCTTTAAGAAAGAAAAACCAAAAATGTTTTGAGTATAAGAGAGCAAATGTGGAGGTGTAAAATTGTGTAGGAGCAAAGTGGGCCTAAGAAGGAGCTTGGAGCCTTTTTATAAACAAATTAAAACCCTGACCCCAAAGGGAGGCAACTACCACATTAGGGTTAAGGGTTAGGGCACTAACCCCTAGCCCTAATGTGGAAGTTGCTTCCATAAACAATAAGTTTCATTTTTTTACTTTTTATTTTTTACTTTCATAAACAATAAGTTTATTTTTTAAAAATTATTTACTTTTTACTTATTATTTATTATTATTATTACTTCTTACTTATTTTTTTACTAATTTTTTCCTTTTTACCGTTCTCAAAATGTTAGAACCGGTTCGATTTTTATATCTGTTGCCCATGAAAACTTGGGCAGTTCTCATTAGGTGGTTATCATCTCCACTAAGAACTTCCAAGCAAGTTCTCACTACATGGTTCTCATTAAGAGTTGGACTAAAAACTAGCATCAATTTTCAGCCAATGAGTGAGAACCACCCAACATTGGTATGTACTTGGGTATGCACTTAGGTATGTAGAACCAAAACCAATTGGTACCAATTTATGAAAAATCTAGGACATAATATGGTTTGTTGTTTACTTCCACTATTGCTACCATTGCACTTGTTCATATCCAAATCTTTCTTCTTTTGAGTGCATTATTCATATATTGTGTTTTCGGGTATGTATATGTCAAGTTTAGTAAAGCTCTACAAGGTCCAATGTATGAAGTTGTTGAATTTATGTAAGAACTATTGGACCTCAATTTCATATTGACAAAATGTGTTGAAGTTATAATGTATGATGCCAAGATTATATGAATGCATTGGATATAGTCTTCCCTTCTTTTCTAGTCATGCCACTTTTCTTGTGTTAGGTGGCTCTTTGTTGGGTTTTTTTTCCAATTTACATAAAATCTTGATGCGAATATTTGACACCCATACGCATATTTGATAACAAATGGTATGAAGTTGTTGATATACATGTTCATACTCGAGATACCCAAAACATGGAGGTTATTGTATAGACCCATTTGAAGAACGTTTGAATACTCATATATCATTGCCATCCTCATTGAAAAGGTGATGGGACAAGGATTTATTCATAGACAAAGCAAATGTAGAGTTTTTTCTACTAGGCACATGTGAGAAACCTCCTCTTCAACCAAGACCTTGATCCTTTTTAGAACCTCCCTACACAAGTTGTCTTGAACAAAATGAACATGAATGCCAAGGTGAATTGCTACCTTCAAATTAAGGGTGTCTAGCTTGTGGAGGGTGAAAACATGGTTAGGTGGTTCAAAAGTGGTGTTTGAAAATCCATAATCTAACACTAGCGATTTATTTTGTAGTTTTAACAATTATCAAACCATAAATCCTATAATTACCCCTTATGAATAATTAATAAGCCCACCTATGAATATCTTTAAACATGTGATTGATCAAAAAATCTATGCAAAAGATTAAAATGTTTAATGTGAAATGGACTTTCAAAGATAAAAATTTATAACAATCACGTTGTTTAATACTTTCAAAAAAAATTATATATATATATAAGGAAAATTTCAATGCACTTCATTAATAATTTTTTCATTTGATGATGTTTTTTTTTTTTTTTTTTTTTTTTTTTTTTTTTTTTTTATTTTTTTTTTTTTTTTTTTTTTTTTTTTTTTTTTTTTAACACTACTTTGACATATTTTTTAAATTCACATTTTCCATTTTTTCTGTGTGATAAACGTAGTGTTATCATTTCAAAATTCCATTATGAGTCCATAATCTTCTTAGAATTCATCCCAAAAATTTATAATGATTCCCATTAAAGTCAATGACAACATGTCATGACAATGTTAATTTTGAATATGGCTTTAAATTTTACATTTGTATGTAATCCAGAAAAATTATAAGTGTGACAATCTAAACAATCCACCTATTCATGCTTTCACCCTTGACAACATAGTAGGTGTGACATTTACAGTTTTAGACATAAAAGGGCACACACCACAAAATTTGCAAACTCTTGGGCATGTGAAAAGGCTCAAAACAAGGTGGCCTATAATGGAAAGTTGAGTGTAATTGTTGTTCCAAGTAATTTATTGTAAGCATGAAATTAAATAAATAAATTACATGTGTCATTTTAACAATGGAGGTGTCCCAAACATCTACTACTTTTGTCGCAACCCCACTTTTGGAAGAGTGTGAACTCACACTCTCGAAATGGGGACTTGGGAGTCCTCTAGGACTCTTGAAACTTCAAAGTTCGATTGCAGGGGCCAAAACACCTCTCCTTGAAACGTTCTTCATGTCATTGAAAAGTTATTGAAGTGTAAATGTCAAAAATGGCCTCGCATGAGCCATTTGGACATTTACATCACAAGTTATGGCAAAAAGAAGGGCCGGGAGTCAAACTAGCAATTTGACTCCCGACCACGAAAAGTTGGGAATCGACCCGACCCCAATGTGTGCAAATGGAGTGCGACACACCATTGGAAAGCTCTCAATGAAAGCTACAAGTTTGCTTCAAACCTCATCCCAATCCAAGGTTTAAGCACATAGTTATGAACTCACAACGTCCTAAAGTCCAAATCGGGACAATTTCGGGACTCCTCCTTGGGAGTCCCGGGAGTAAAAGCCATTCGGATGTGGGTGTCACGGAGTAACGCAGAGAATACTATATGGGGGAAGGTGGTGGTTTCCTTCGAGTCTGGGCTGTGGTGAGTCTTATGAGTCCAGAGTTGCCCGTGGTTTGTCCTAGCACCAAGGGTGCTTTAAAATGCGAACTAACCAACTTGTTGGTTGGTTTGATGCAGGTTTGAGTGAGTAACTAAAGCTTGTCCCTTGTCCTAGTCCCATCCCGAAGCTTCATCACGCCCCTCTACCCCTTTTAGTGCTGAGAGCTGGGAGTGTGCCCTCAAGTCTTCATAATTTCGTTGTTATAGAAACTGAGGCCCATCTTGGGCCTAACTTGGGACTTGGGAGCGCGTCAACTTTGAAAACCCAATCCAAAGTCATTTGTAATGTTGGTTGTCTTCACCTTGCACCAAATGCAGTTGTTGTACTTTTGATCCATTCCCTACATTTGATTAAAATGCCATGTTGGTTAACACATGGATGATAGCTTAACAAAACGTCACTATTGAGATTCACCAAAAGGCAACAAACATTAATATTATGTATGTTGACAATGTTGTAGTTCAAAGTCATCATCTTGTCTAATTTATTTGGGGTGAAAAACATTGTTTTGATGCAATCAATGACATTGAACATGGTTTTTTCGAGCCTTGATACACATTGGGAGATGAAAGCCCAAAACACCAATGGAACATTGGAACCAAGATAATTGGCATCAAAGGAGGAAGAAACTTTCCATCTTCATTAAATGAATCACACAAAACAATGAATTTCAATTCTAGCAAAGGGGAGATTGATTACAACCTCATTGGGTTCTTTCTTAACATTAACAATAGGAAATGTTTCAATTGTAATGGATGATGTAATCTTTGGTGTGATGTGATTTTTTGAACAACCTATCCTTTACAACTTTGTACCTACCTATATGACTAAGTAATGCAATCCTTGGCTTCCATAAAGGGGAACTTGGTAAATTTCATTTGTGATATTGTTGTTATCATCACAAGCAAAATCCATAGAGATGCGAATGGAACTAAGCAAAAAACCAAACATTGCAAACAAACAATTTTTTGTAGCCCACACAACTTTTAAAGCATTGGCCAAAATGGTGAAATAAAATTTCCCATTGGTGTGAAATGTTGTAATGGACAAGATTCATTATTAGAAAACATGTGGTTAAACCATTGTGTAAACCACTCATTTTGTGGTGGTACCATTATAGTGGGTTTCTAGTAGGTTTAGTGGTTTAGGGTAGTGGTTGGTCCTCAATGAATAAGGAAACAATTGAATAAGCGATCGGGTGGTTTGGTTCAAGGTTGTTTTTTTGGTTTTTTAAGGTGCTCGGGTAATAGGTGTATTCATTACTAGTACTATGGGTGGTTTCATGTGGTGGTCATTAGGGTGATTGGTCAAACCCTATGCAATTGGTCAAAAGCCTTGTGGCATTTAAAACATTGGCCACCCAAAGCTAGGCTATGTGGCATTATACATTGGCCACCCATGGTAGGCCACATGACATTTAGACATTGGCCACCCAAGCTAGGCCATGTGGCATTTAAACATTGGCCACCTAGGCTAGGTGACATGGCTTTTAAACATTAGCCACTTAGGCTATACCATGTGGTTAGAACCTAAATGACCTAGGTTAAACCTAAGCCATGCCTAAAACTAAATACTTAAGTATAGGTTTAAAAACCTAAAACTTTAAGTTTATGCACCTAAACCTAGGTCTAAGAGCCTAAAAATAGAGCTAGGAAACGTAGGCCTACCCTAGTAGCCTATGTTATGTCCTTTTCTAGGTTGTGCTTAACTAAATCCAAGCTATTGAACTAGGCCTAAATGTAACTTGCATAGATTAAGCCTACACCTAGGCCACTTAGGTACGAAAATCCTATTTTATTTTGAATATGGCTTTAAGGTTGAACTATTTCAATTGGCTCATCCCAAGTGGCTTTCATTTTTTTAATACTTTTTATGTCTTAGATGTTTGGAGAGCCTCAATTTATATTCCTTGTGATTTGGAAAGGGTGATAAACAATATGGGACAAATTTTCAAGGAAAAAACATTCTCATATGGACCTACAACACTAGAGCCGTTTAGTTCATACAACATTATCTTTAAGTAATTATGTGATACACATTAATGAAGTAAATAAATATATAAGGAGGTAAGTAAATAGGCATCTTAATTAATAATAATTAATAATTATAAGTTATATAGTTGCAACTTATAATTGGAACCATATTATAAATCTCTAAATTATATAAAACATCAATATAATTATAATGAAATATATTGTTAATTAATAATTACAATCATATTGTAACTAATTAATACATTTTAGGTAATTAATTAAATAACCAACTAATAATTTATTACATAGGTATGATTATAGGTATCTAATTTAGCCTAGGTGTTGTTAGTTAATTATACTTAGGTAAATAATGGGAGTTATAAGTAAATAGGTAGAGCAAAGCATAAAACCAACAAAACAAATATTTTGGCCTACCTAAAAGATAGTTGCAAAGGTGAACATATATGCAAAATTAAATCACTTAGCCTATGTATGTAGGGTATGGTATCAATTAACATAGGGTATATGTAGGGTATAAATAGGGCAAGCGCAAAAACACATTAGGGTGTCACAATTTTGACGGATTAAAGTCATTTTTCAAAGTCATTTTCCAGTGTAGTTGAAACTAGCTTAGAATATGAATATTTAGATGATATTAAAAGTAACGATTTATTCCAATTTCCAATTTCAAATCATGATGTTATAATACATATAAAAATTATCACAAATGAGTTTTTTTAATAATCATTTTTGAATGCTTAAAATGGCATTTAAGATAATTACAAATTTTGGGATTTAAAAAAGTCCATAACATATTAAATTAAAATCACATTCCATTCATTCAATGGAACTTTATTTTCTTACACATGATTCATCCAATATCCCAAAGTTTTAAACACATAAGACTAACATATTGTAAGATAAAAATTCATATCCATGAATTTTACAAGCGTGACAAAAAAATGTGGGCAAAATTCAAAAGTACGTTACGTATTGGCTATCCATGATTCTGATTAATTTTTTTCATTCTTGGAAGGTTGATTAAGATAGCTTTAGATGAATGAGTCCCTTTTTTTATTATTTCAATGAATTTTATTTTATTTATTTTCTTGTGTATAAGGAATACAAGAAAAATTGCCATTGTGACATTCATATAAGGTCACCATAGTGTGCAAACACCCATAAGGTACTTAAGGTAAAACAAGGCAATATATTTAGGAATTTAAATTATTCACTTAACCTACATATGTAAAGTAACGTACTTAAATAATGTAATTTATATGTAAGGCTAAGGTAAAAGAAAAGCATAGGTAAATTGGGTATAGGGTATATGTAAGGTACAAAGGGTATGGTATAGGTAAGGTATTTAGGTAGTATGCGTAGCTTACTTGTAGGGCTAGGTATGTATAACCTAAGTATGTATAGACCATGTACATATTAAGTTATGTTATACCTATTTTAGCTATGTGTAATTAGGTAGTTATAGGCTTAGCCTACCTTAATATAAGTTTAGATCATTATATGTACCTAGGTACATATAAGAAATTGTATATTAGTATGTAGCCTTAGTACATAGGTTGTGATATACTTAGCCTATTTATAGGTTACAATATAACTAACCTAGTTATAGGTTGTTACAATAGACATACCTTAAGTACACAACATATTCTACTTAACTTAAATATAGATTGATCATTTTAGCCTACCTACATAGATTAATTAAATATTTAACTACGTCATACCTACATTAAACTAACAAAACACAACCTAGGTTTATTTAGCTTAACTTAAGTATACTTCTACCTATATTTACTTAGTATTCATTTCTATGTACTTACCCAATGATTACAAACTTAAGTACAAACATGTGGCATTTATATTACATGGTGGCTACCTACCTACCTTGTAAGGTGGTTAACCTCGTGCATAGTGCTTGGAATGACCACTAGGAAAAACCACCCAAGTGGTTTGAACAAGTGGAGTGGCAAACTTTCGCCATGCTCAAAGGCATTTTCGGCATAAATTTTTAAAACCATTGTTGCCTCCCACTATATGACAACTTTGGTGAGTTTCTAGTTGGATTTGTCCACTCAACAAAATCATGAGTGGTTTGTGTCATGTGAAGACCACCCAAAGTTGAATTCGGTGGTTGGCTATAATGGTTTGTCCACACATTTTTTGAAGTGATTTTACATCTGCAAAGTCATAGTTTGAAAATAATCGCACAAGCTAACAATTGGGAACTTGGAATCTCTTTATTGACACCCTAGATGCAATGGACCACATTGTATAGTCCAAGATTCCAAAGCAAACATGTTTTTTTAAAACAAGACATTTGATTATTTTGATTACAATTTTTGTGATTTTGTGGCAAAATTACATAGGACAAGAATGGTGAAACAAATTGAATATACAAATAGAGTATATTGCAAATTGAATTTGCAAATGCATTTTCTCAAAAAATGATTGGTGAGTTGTGACTCACAATTAAACAAATTCTTAATTTTATGTGAACACAAATGGGAGGAAGGTATCACTTAGGAAAATGCAACATGATGGTTAAAACATAACATGAGTTGAAGAGGTGAAATTAAATAAGTTAAATAAAAGATTTGTCACAAATATGGATGAACAAATATTTTGTTATAAATAACAATATAAACATATCAATTGTCCCCACAAGGTGATGTTCATGCTTATATTTTTGACAAATTGAACCTAGAAGTTATACTAAGCAACAACACTAGTTGAATAACCCTCCTCAACATAACATGTCTAGGAGCTTGCATCCCACCATAGGGTGAAAACATAATTTGGTGGTCAAAACATGTAATCACAATTTTTTTTTTATAAAAATTGTGCAACTTTCAACTTCCACCAAGCCAATATTAAAAGAGGTTTTCATAAATTATACTAAAAATAAAGTAGTTCAATAGCCACATAATTAAATTGTCAAAGGAAACTACATTTTCTATTAATATTAAATGATTAAATAGTATATTTGTGAGAATTTATATGTTGCCACGATATATTACAAACTGCAAATATATTCTTAAAATGACTCAAAGAATTACAAAACTTAATTAAATATTTAGTCATATATTGAATATGAATTGATTATGCCATTTCAATTTGAAATTTTTGACTCATGTGATTTCACAAAAAATGTTTGGACAAGTTTTGTGGACAAATGTCAACAAACAATCAATATTTCTTTTGAAGGAATTTTTTTACATTATGCAAAAAAAATTAGTGTGAAAGGGAGAAAGGTTTTTTTTTGGAAAAAGGGCCAAAGCTACCATATTTTGAAGAGAAAAAATTTGAACTCACCACATTTAGAAAGTACATTCATGGAGGTTGTCAAAACAAAAAAGTATTTTGTAAATTTTTTATTTTCGGCTTTTACTACTAACTAAATTTGACTCATTCTTTTTGTAATGATTGTGAGTCCACTTCCCTACCTGAAATGAAAAAAAAACAATTTGGTTGTGACACTTCACATTTATTAGAGAAATTTTTTCAATTTTGTGAAGTAGGTGGGTTGGTGATCACCCACAACAAGAGAATACTAAATGCAATTTGATAAATAATCAACATTGACACAAAATATGTTTGAAATACTTTCACATTAGATTGAAATTTAGCACAATGTCCAAGAAATATATTATGTTGTATCATCTAGTGAGAAAAAAATCTTTGCAAGTACAAGATTCATTGCATGCATGATATTTAACAAGTAGTGATTAATATTGTAATGTGGAATAATGAAGTGTGTACCAACATTTGGGTAATCATGAATAACATTCTTCTAAAGCATATGACATTGAATTGTTCCAACCATTGAATAAATTTGAATTCACAATGTCCCCAAGGTTCATTTGTGTAAGAAGAAAATCTACCCTTCACAATATTGAAAGACTAACTTCCAAGAGAAATACCCATTGCAATATCACCATTTGTTTATTTGTTAAATGTTTTGCAACTTGGCAAGATAGAAATGGAATGGAAATAGATAAATTTGTTTAATTATTTTGGAGGGGGGAGAGGTCCATATAACTTACCACATTATAAGAAGTAATATATGAAGACTATTATTTTTTTCATGACATGTAAAAGACAATGTGATTAAACATGGACCATTGCAAAGCCAATCATTTATACAATTTTTTTTTATAAAAATCTCTACAGGAAAACAACACATAGTTTTAAAGAAGTTGCAAAGGTGTGAAATTTTAATTTCACATATGTGAAAATTTTATCTTGTACATGCCTTTCACATTGATAATTTGTAGAAGATTGTGTTTTTCATATATGAAATTCATATACTTTAACCATGCATGAGGAAAGAATATGTTAATGAAGGATAGTAAAAATGAATATCATTTTATTATTGAGGGGATAAAAGATGGTGTATTTAAATTTCATTATGGATGCAAAAGATGCAAAGAAAAACAATAATAATTATTGACGCCATCTTTAATCCAGTAATGTCATTTCATAGTAAATGAATTTTTTTTGTCATATTCTAAGTTGTTGAATAAGTACTTAGGTACATAGCTTATAAAATAAGTTAGAAAAACATGTTTATAACAATATAGTGATGATTTGTATCATGTAAAAATCATGTGGTGCAATGGTTATGTGGGGGTTAAAAATTTCTTCCTTGAATGTGGAGGTGTGGGGTTCAAGTTCTCACACTAACAACTTAAGGAACTAACCTAACTAGTTTAGCTTGTTAGCTGCTTATTAACCTACATTTGTAACATATAAGTTAGATTTTTAACCTTTGTACCATGTGTTTACATGCCACGTGTTTACATGGCATGGGTGAAGAACAAATTTATTTCATATTTAATGAATTATATCCAACGACCATAATTTATGGATCTCATCAAGTATTGATGATGATGTGCTCCCAAGCTCCTTGATAGACTCAAATGGGAATCTGAGGTGAAAACAATGGAAGAGCAAGGAGTTGGGGACACGTTCCTTGGCTTGCAGCACTTTAGGGGTAGAGGGGCATGCTGGAACTCCAGGATGGGACTAGGAAGAATGATAAGCACTTAATCACTCCCATGGACCTACACAAAACCAAACAACAACTTTGTTAGTGCATAGTTTGAGCACTTTTGGTGCTAGGACGAACCACAAGAAAATTCATATTCACAAGACTCACCATGGCCTAGACCTATAAATGAACAAACCTATAAATGAACAAATGACACACAAATTTTGCATCTCCTATAAATATATGTCTCAAACATGTAATGCATGATATTAATGTGTAAACGTACAAATTATGAGTGAATGAATTTTGCACAATTTCTATTACTAAATCGTGAGATGTTAAGTTTGTGATGTATGAGTGTGGAAAGATTTTTTACATTTTTGAAGGCTGAAAAGATGCATCAAAATGATTCCTTTGCATGGGGAATGGTAGATTGTGTGCATAATGTGGTTTTGGCAACTACAAAACATGTAATTTTCAAAAGTCCAATTTTCTTCCTTGAATTGTGACGAGGTCATAATGGGTGATAACCAAAGCTTGATTTCCATCCATGCTTATGTGGTTGAAAACTGGAGGAAGGTGTTTTTACTCTTGAATTTGCAATGGGTCACTAAAGGAAGGGGGTTTAACAACCTCCTTATTATGTTGATAAAATATTCTCCCACTACTTTGGAGGATTGGTTAATTGGGATTTGGCTAACTTTGGTTTGTTTTAGTGTGGACAGTGTGATTGTATTTCATGGTTTAAAAACATGATATACTATCCAATTAGTATAAAAGATTCCCCATTTGTCATTAACATCCATTGCATGTCACATAATTGCAATTTGGCAATGTAAACTTTCTTCAACCTACCATTGGTTTGAAACATTGAGCAATTATTGTAGTCCATCTTTGTTTGTTTTTCTCATTCCTTTAATAGGCACATGGGAAGTTGGTAAAATTTTTGCAAACAGAAGGTTTGAAGATTTTTCAAAATTTCAAAACTTAGTGGATTTGCATGCACTTGCAAAACATGTTTTGATTGAATATAAAAATCTTGTGGTGAAGATGCATGATGACCTTGTTGGGAATGTAATTGCAAATCTAACAACCATGAATTGTTATGTGACTATGAAACTATCATGGTGTTGAGTTGTGTGTTGCCCATGTTGGAGGCAATGCAAGGTTTGTTGAAGTTGGCCCAAGGTAGAGATACATTTGTATAAGATCTTGTGACATTTATGATTGTCACTATTGTTGATTTGTATGAAAATGCATGTGAACTTGTTGAAGAATTATGATCACCTTCAGTTTCAAATGTTCAATGATTTGGTGCAAAATACTTGTGATGTTTTCCATAAGGTGTGGTACTTGGAGCCATAAACCCAAGGCGAATATGTTGTATTTCAATTCAATGGGCATTTTCTTATGATGTATGAAACACGTCCCAATATTGGACTTGTGTTTATGGTCATTAAAGAAGATTGGGGATTTGTTGTCCAATTTATATAAAAACATCTATTGGTGTAGTGGAAGGGCTTATAAAAGAACTTGAAAGGCACTTCCCCACCCATGACCTAATGAATTCAACTGGGATAATTTATCCATGTTGGTATTGGGAGGCTCATTATATGGAAATGACATTTCTTGGTTATTTAACAATTCTAACAACAAAAAAATTCCACCTTAGGGCAATATTTGTAAGTGGTACCTTGGTGTTGGTTTGCTCAATCCAACCTTGCTTGACAAAAAAACTTATTTTTCCCTTATAACCATGAAAAGAAATTCACATGTTACCTTACATTCTTTGTTGGATTGTTACTTGCAACGAAATTGCAAGGATTTTTGGCTTTTGATTGCATCGCAGCTACCAAATTGTTAAAGTATTTGAACCTTGTAGAATTAGCCATTGTGATGGTCTTGCGAAGTGTGGAGGATGAAAGGGCCTTCTCCATAATCAATGTCATGAAATTTAAGTTTTATAACCAATTGACCATCCATATAAACTTGGTGGTTTGAATGCATGCCCAATTTTTTTACAAGTTCAAGACCTTTCCCTTCTACACATCAATTTGAATATGGCAAAAGGAGAAATTACATTATGGAGAATACTAGGTGGCCACTAGTTAAAGGTTTGGCCATCCTATATGTATGGGGATTATTGGTTTTGTGCTTACATTTCCGAGCACAAATGTATGGGTTTTTCTCCCAAAACTTGGAATATTTATTCATGCCCCAATTTTAGGGCAATTTAGGTTAGGGAATCTAGTAACTCAAGGTTTGCTTCATTTCTAACAAGTTCATTACACATTCATCACATTTGTTTTGGTTTCTATTGCAAAATTTGAATTAGGTTGGGTGAAGTGATTGGGCTTTTTACAAGTTAGTTTGGGGATAAACAAAAAATTGATGGTGCAACAAATTTTGTCAATCATAATAGCAAATCCTCCTTCCACTCTAGTTGAGGAAAATCCTTAAAGGATTGAGGTTCGATTCCCTTGGATGAGATCCTTTATTAAGTCATTTAAGGGTAGATTGATTTTCTATTAGAATGTAATTGGAGGTTGCTTACTAATTTACTACATACCTATTCAATGTTTATTGCATTGTCATCATAAAGATTTGGTTTGTTGACACGAGATGCAATTTACTTCCATATTAAATGTGGTGAAACATGTTTTTTAGTTCATTTGTTTGTTGAGATTAAAACAACAATTGCTTTAATTGCCATCTTACATATAGCACTCTCCTTGCTTGAGTCTCCATTTCAGCCACACAAATACACCCAAACTATAAACATCCTTGTTGCCATTAAAATCTACTTCTAACATGATTTATAACGCAAATTTCATATAAATTTCAAATTGTTATGCATTTTGTGAATCATGGTTGCCACCTATTTCAACCAACATAGGTTGGAAAATGCCAATGATGCTCCATCCAAAATACCAAAAGAAAATCATTGATTCATATTGGGAGTCAATGGAAATGGTGTGAAAATAAATGTTTTTCTTAATGGTGAATTTTCACATTGTAGTGAAAAATAATAATGAACCACATTTGTTTGAAAAAATTCCCAACTTTTAATTTTGGGGTCACTTTTTGTCACTGTTTACAATTTTGGACATTAAAAATAATAATAATAAATGCAAAATTTTCTTGGAGATTCTTGTAATTGATGTTACCCCAAGGCTCAAAAACGAGAAAAAAAGAAAAAGAGGAAAAAAAATCCTTGGTGGGAATGCTAGCATTTTATGTGTTATGAAAAATTAATAATTGTATCTATGTGTTTTTTATAGGATGAAATACTATCATATGCATTTTCACAAATATCTAACAATTTCATTATTTCAAAGCATATTTGTGAAAATAATAATAATAATATATGTATTTTTCGATGCCAAAATTGACCTTAGGTGATGATAATCCAATTTTGTATTCCCATTCTTAAAACAACACTTGAATTAATTGTTAAAATTTCCCATTACAACTACTAACTATACCACTTAAGTGGCACTCTCTTTTCTTCCCAAAAGCGTTGTTTTAGAAGCCCCAAAAGTGGTCAAACAAACTGGCAGAATTCACCCTCTGATTCATCTACCGGGTTTGGCGCAGCAACTGCGGTGAGTAGAATCGAACGGCTGGTTTTAACCCAAAAACGAGGCTAGGTACGACAACGCCTCAGATCAGGTCCTTTCTCGAGCTCGATCCGCGTGAGCCAAGCAGGCACCAATGAGAATCGAGCGTTCGGATAGCCAATGGCAGGACGGGGCAGAGCTCGAGAGCTCGCGGGGGTCCAGCCATACCCTGCGGATTTCGTTCCTAGTCTTCAAATTGGAGCCCATTCATTGGCTGTTCTTCTGCTTCCACCAATCACAGCGCGCGCAGGTATAGGAAAACAGGGGGTCGGTCAGTAGGGCTCGAAGGCAAGGAGACGTCGCACTACAAAGAAGCGTTTTTCTCCTAACATTTTCAACCTTGATTCTTCTTCTCTCCCTGGAGCTCGCTCGCTGTTTTGACGTCTCTTGCACAAATTTTCTTCAACTCTTGCCGCTCGTCTTCTCCTTCGCATTTCTGTTTTCTATCTTGTTTCTTCCTGTCCTTTTTGTGGATTTTTCGAGCCAAAAATGTCGGGAAGAGGTGCCAAGGCGAAGAAGAAAGCTGTGTCCAAGTCCACTAGGGCTGGACTTCAGTTTCCTGTGAGCAGGCTAGCTCGCTACTTGAAGAAAGGTCGTTATGCGCAGCGTGTTGGAGCCGGAGCTCCGGTGTACTTGGCCGCTGTCTTGGAGTACCTAGCCGCAGAGGTAAGTTATCTTGTTTCCCTGTGTTCTGTATTGTTGAGTATTTCTCGGTTTTGAGTCTTGGTTTAGGTTTCGATGTAGCGTTCATTTTCTAAGTCTCTCCTTGTCAGGTGCAGCTGGGGTCTGAATGTGTGTATTGTTTTTTCTCTTTTCATTCATGTTCAGTGTTGTGCTGCTTTTTGCAGGTGCTGGAGCTTGCTGGAAATGCTAGCAGAGACAACAAGAAGAGTAGAATCATTCCCCGCCATATTCAGTTGGCCATCAGGAATGATGAGGAGCTGGGAAAGCTTTTGGCGGGCGTAACAATTGCCTATGGAGGTGTGCTCCCGAACATCCACTCAGTTCTACTCCCGAATAAGTCAGGAGGAGGCAAGACTGAGAAAGCGGAGAAGCCAGAGAAGTCGGGCAAGGCTGAAAAATAGTGGATACGCTTCATGGTTGTTGGAAAGTGTGTTCTAGGTAGTGCCTGTTCAATGCCTGCCTTTTGTGTCTTTTGATCATATCCAAGCTGCCTCTGTTCACATGCTTGTGATTATGTCCAAGCTGTCTGAATGTGGCTTCATGCCTGCATTTCACTCTTCGGTTTCTCAGTGTACATATCTCCTCCTTGTCTGTAACCCTGCTGGATTGGTTATCCTGGGGTCTATAAAGCTGACTATTGATTCATTTCCAAGAATTGTGTTTCTTCATACCATCTGGGCTTACATGATGCTTGCTTCCCTATGGGTGTTTCCAATCATTTCTTGTCGTGTTTCATCTTCTTTGGCATTGTTGGGTTTGGAATGGGTTGAGGTGTGCAGCAAATATGGTTTTTAGAACAGTAAATGTCATGCTTTTTGTGGAGAAGAAGAGGGGCTGGTGTTTAAAACATGACAGGATGTGGGATGACATCAGTGGGTATAAGTTCTATTCTGGCAGTGTGAAACCCTAGAAACTATGTAACTTGAAGGTGTCCTCCTAAGTGCATCTCAATGCCAATTACTGTATCATATATAACTTGCAAAGACTGAGGTTGCTTACTTGTGGAGGAGGGTAGTTCTCATCCCAGTGGACCTGTGCTCAAAGAGGTATCATGTGGCTTTGAAAGTACATGCAATTCAAATGTCTTTGCAGGGGTAGTAGCTTGGCTTGACATTGTCCAAATTGTGGGGAAATGGCATGATGTGATTGAATAGTAAATTTTTCAGTTTTTGTGTTAGGTTGCCATGTGGCAACATGCTATTAGATTTGCAGTGTGTTTGCCATGTAACAAGGAGGTAATCAAGATATTTGCAAGTTAGTTTTCAAAAGTAAACCTGGACCATTGGATGTTTCCCAGGATTATGATAAGAAATGATTATAATCATGGAAATAGCAATCAAAATGACAATTATGATTGGGGGTTCCTCAATTAATTTCACCCATTGTGTGGATTAAAATAGCCAATTCTGCTATTCAATGTTTATTGTTACTGTTCTTATTTCGGATTGCTGTTTTATATATATTATTTTGCTAATTATTCTAGTCCAATTTTAAAGCATTACGATATAAAATTGGAAGGGAGTTTTAAATGATTTAAAAAGCAAACCTGGATTCCAAATCAGAACGTTTCTTTGTATTGTGATATTATGGGAATAATTACTTTTTCATTTAGTAGTAAACCATTCTATTTAGTACCATTTCTTTAAAATGACCAATTTTACAAGCATATTTTCAATACCTTTTGCACCATTTGCATCTCATTTCTTTTCAATTTAATTTGAATTGAATTAAACTAAATTCCAAATTCAATTAGATTCATACTAAATTTAGTTTAATTCAATTCAAATTAAATTGAAAAGAAATGGGATGCAAATGGTGCTTAATTTCAAAAAAATTAATACAATTTTTTTCATCAATTGATTCTCACTAAGAATGTGTAACAACACATCCCAAGTTTTGTTAATCATTATAGGGAGAATTATCATTTCCTCTACATAAAGGTGATAATCCATATATATAATATCCTATGGATGTCCATCACTTTGGCACAAAATTCTTATAAATAAGTAGTAAATAAGTTAAATAATGGTTTTTAGCATATCAACATTTACTAAGTAATGGTTTATAGTTTATCCATAGAAAATGGTTATTTTATTACTTACCTATGTACAAGAGCTAGCCACCTTGATTAGTTGGTGGGATTGGAACCCAATAAAACATTAGTTTTTGACCAATTACCATCCATCATTCATGGTGCACTAATGGGTGTTGGTTCATTTTGCATTCCATTGATTCTTAAGTTATAGAACTCACAAGATGATGGTTTGTTAATTATTTTAACAATGGAAATTTGATCTCTTTGTGAAATTTTCATAATTGAAATCGAAAGTGGAATTGAAGCATATTGTTTTTCACCAATAGTCCAATAAATTTGCTACCCTTCAAATGATGATTGTTAAAGCAAGCTAATGTTTTCACTTAATGTTGTCTTCAAATTGTTTGTAAATCAATGGTTTTGGACATCTTTCTCAACATAGATAAAATACATATCAAATAGAAGAACAATTGTTTCAAACATATCTCAAATGGTGACATGAAATTTGATACCTTCTAGATGATAAGTAAGGCAAGCCAATGCTTACACTTAATACTATTTTCAAACTCCTTCAAAGTAATTGTTTTGGGCATCTTTTTCACAAATTCAATGGTATATAGAAATCACAAGTGGGTTTAAGCATAGGCCATGTGGTGAAAGATAGGAAACAATAAGGCTTTCTCTCATTTCGTGAAAAAGTTATTTACAAAGTTAGAATTCAAAATTTCAAGATTTCACAAAGAAAAATGATATTTGTGAATATTTGGATAAAAACAATAGGTAACAAATATTACAAAATTCTTTTTCATTACATCAAAGTGATTGCTGGTGGATTGTTGTAGGTATCCTTTTTTTATTACTTAATATTCTCAAGAATTTAAATTTTAAAAATCAAAATTGAATTGATTTTAGAAATTTTTAATCACCAAAATAATAAAAACTGTAAAAAAGTAAGAAAAGATAGTAAAAATTGCTATAATTTAATAATTGGTTTTCAATCTATAGTTGCGAATGTAAAAGGTTGATGAAAGATTTGTACTTCATGTTTGGTTAATAAATAAATCTAGCTAAATCTTCTTAGGAATCATTGCCATTTTTTAAATATTTTATTGTGGATGATCACCACTTAAGTTGTAGAACAAATTCCTAAAAAAAATGTTAACCAAACAATGCAAATTTTGCTAATAAAATTCTTTTTGAAAAGGATAATTGAATAAAATGTTCTTTTAGTCTATGAAATCAATTTTCACATTTTGAACTTCCCAAATTCTTTAAAGAAACTTAGGAAGTGAAAAGTCAACAAATATTAAAAATGTTAAACAACACAAGAATAAGGTATGAGGGTTGAACCCTTTAATATTATAATAATGTGTTTATTGCACGCATGAATGGACAAACCAATATTAAACATTGGTGTCTAATTATTATATTGACTAAAATATAATAATCCTAGGCCAAAGCTTTAACTTTGACATATAAAACTAATATTATCCACCATTTTCCACCCCAACCAAATAAGGTTTTTTGAAGGTGGATGATTTGTTATAAATCATATTTTTCACATTTGAATTGGTCCAAAGGGCTAGAAAGTCAAGTCACCTTATGTTCATCGCATTATTGTATTTTGAAATAATCATAAGATGGTCTCAAAATTAGAGTTTGCAAAAGAAGGTATTTTCTTTAAACAAGATTAATTTAGTTAAAGTTATTTATGAAGACTTTTGCAAAATTGTGTTTTCAATAAACCTCACAATGTTGCCCACATCATTTTTGTCTCCATCTTTTAATGTACTTCTTCAATTTCATATCTAAAGAGTGATGAAACATGTGTTGCTATCGCATTTTACATATTGAGAATTGCAACCTTGAAGAAAATCAATAAAATATTTGTGTATTGATTTTATTCACACACAATATTTCAAAACATTTAATGAATTGATAGGTTCAAATCGCACAAACCTCAAATTTTGTTATGTTATAAAGAAAAAACCATTATCACCTTCTTTGTACAAAAGCAAGGTATTATCATCCTTTAATTACAAATGGGTGCGAATACATAAATAGGAGCCAAAAACCATGTCAGATAGTGGTGAAAATTGTGAACTTTATTACATATGTTTTTTTTTGGACATTTTAAAGTTATTTTAATCATTCCAAGTTGTTCTAAATGATTAATATGAAAGTTGAAGAGGGTCAAAACCTATAACTAGGAGCCAAAGGGATTACTTTGGAAAAGGATTGCACGTCCTTTTTCCCAAAAAAATCCTTTTACATGCAATTGAGTTTTTGAATGATTTTTTTTGTAACTTGTTATAAAAAATTTAAAAAATGTTCCCCAATCCATCACTTTTTTTTTTTTAGTCATTATTGAACAAATATAAAAAATTTAAAGTGTGCAAATTCCCTATAGATTCAATGTTTCATCTTGAAAAATGATCAAAATTTTAAGTCGTTGCCAAAAAAAATAATTTCACGTTCTTTAGTTTTATTATACTCTAAGCTATAACTTTTCTTCATACATCATGTACATTATAACCCATTTATATGTGGTAAAGGACTCTTGAAACTCTAAAATTCTGAAGTAATTTTGAAATATTCTTTGAATTTTTAAGGTTTTAAAATTTCACATTTTAAAAGGTATGAATGTTTGTTGAGTGTTGTTAATATGTTCTTATTATCTCTTTTTTTAATGAAAATTATTTTATTATATGAATCCTTTTGATAGTCCTTTGCAAAATTGATTCCATTTAGCATGGTAAGTGTAAATTTTCAAACGTTTAAAATTAAAACCAAAATTTGAAAATTGATTTGAATAAATTTTTACTTTAATTCCTTGACATTTGTATGAGGGAAAGGGGACTAACTTGCCACAATTATTATGGTTTTAAATGGTAATAATTTTATTTTTATTTTAACTAATTATGTTCAACATCCAACACCCTTTTTGGCTCCTAGTTACATGTTTTAACCTAGGAATTCAAATTTAAAATTCATTAAATTAAAATTTGGGTTTTTGTTTTTAAAAATGACATTTGAACTTGAATAGGTGCAACATCAAATGTGGTTAATTTTACAAAGGACTAGGTAAAGGAGTGTTGTAATAACATAATTTTGATGGTAAAAAAAAAGATGGTGGCAACTTACTACTACCCAAGTTCAAAAAACACTCACAATTTTAAAGATAGGGAATTTTTAATTAAAAAAATTCATATTATTTTATTATTACCAAAGATCTTTGAAAAAAACTAGGTTTGCTTACACCTAGACTTGTCCCTTACACCCCTCCAAATGGCATATCATACTTTTACCAAACCTATAGGGTTAATATATGATCTAAAAATCCACATACATGGCATACCTTATGTTGTTACTTTTACAATCATGTGCAATTGCGTTTTGGACTCTAACTATTCAATGTTGCTTGAGAACCCCTGGTTGCATAATGCCAAGGTTACCCATGACTAGGATAATAACCTAATCACCATTGAAGGAAATGGCATGGTTTAGACTATCGCAATCACAAAACACTTGGATGGAAACATAAGCAGCCTAAAGTATTTCTATGTTATGACTTCATGAATGGCATCATAAAGGAGAAGGAGACACTTTTGTAGGTTGAACTAGATATATTTATAGTTGGTACTATTACGTTATTGAAACTAGATATAAGTACTTTAGTTTTGACCACCAAAATACATGGTATGGATTTTGTACTTAAGATTTAACTTTTGATTTCCTAGACATTTTGAATGAAATTGAAGTGGATGCCATTCTAGTGCACATTAAGTTCCAAGACATGAAGATCGCACATTGGAACTTACCAAAAGATGTGCAAGTACAAGATCTAAACTTAGGTTTTGAGGAAGAACTAGAAATGGTGAAACTCAATGTTGATTTGGATGACCCAATAGCTAGTGAAGTTGAAGCATTGTTGCATGATTACAAGGAATTGATTAGAATTTCCCCACACATTACTCAGCACCAATTTGAGTTGGACACCACAATCCCATAAGCTCATTAAGCCAGGTATCGAATGAATCCTAATTATGTTGTAGTGGTTAAACATGATTTGGATAAGTTACTTGTAGTTGGATTTATTACACTAATGGAGGAAGCTACTTTGTTATCATTGATCGTGGTGGTACTATAAAAAAATGGTAAGCTTTGAATTTGTGTGGATTTTTGCAAACTAAATGTTGTCACAAAGAAGGATCCATACCCCTTGCCTTTCACCAAAGAGGTCCTCGACTTGGTTGTAAGTCATGAAATGTATTTTTTCTTGGATGACTTTTCAGGCTACCATTATTTTATGATAGTTTCGAAGGATTGGTACAAAATGGTATTCATTACCAATTAAAGGGCTTTTGTTTGGGTTGTCATGCCATTTAGTTTGAAGAATGCCCCACCCATTTACCAAAGATCAGTAAGTATGGCCTTTAAGGAATAATTGGGCATTTTCATGAAATTGTTTCTTGACAACTTCAATGTCTTTAGTGACCGAAATACCCATTTGCAAAAGTTGTGCCTTTGTTTTGACAAGTGTCGCAAGTTCAGTATAAACTTAAATCTTGACAAATGCATGTTTATGGTGTATTCCGAAGTCATTTTGGGATACATTATGTCATGGGAAGGCAAGTTATTGGATCCAAAGAAAATTTCGGCAATTGTCAACATGCCACAACCGAAAACTCCAAAAGACATAAAAGTTTTCAACATAATAGTTCAATTTTATTATTGTTTCATTCATAACTTTGCATTCATCATTGCACCCATCACCAAATTATTGCAGATAATCGAAACCTTTGAATGGACAAAGGAATGTTAATAGGCATGGGATGTAATTTGGCAACGATATGTGGATGCACCAATATTCATCGCCCCCAAGTGGGATTGGAATTTTCATGTTCACACTGATGCTTCAAACTTGGTAGTCAAAGTTATGCTAGTCATAACCAATGAGGAAATGCGATCAACCTATTGCATATGTTTCTTGCTTGTTGAACAACATGGAGCGTAATTATACCACTATGGAACATGAAGCATTGGCCATGGTGTATGCCCTACACAAGTTTTGACACTACCTTTTAGGTAACAAACTTGTGTTTTATGTGGGTCACATGGCGCTATTGTACTTGATCAAGAATCCATAAGTTTTTGAACACATTGCACGATGGCTTTTCTTGTTCCTTGAGTACAATTTTTGGTGGTGTATAAACTAGGTGAGTCCCATTATGTTGTAGATGTTTTGTTGCGACTTCTACATTCCATTAAAAACAAAAGAGTATTTGACCAAATTTTGGATGCTACCTTTTCACATTACAACCTACTTGGTTGCAAGATGTGCATGAGTACTTGTCAACCAAGAGCAAAAAAGGAAATTAGCTTTGAAAGCTTTTCTTTTCACATTACAAGTTAGTGTTATGTATCAACGAGGCCATGATTAAGTGTTGAGGCGTTATTTACATTTGAAAGAAATTTTGGTAATTATTAAGGAGATGCATAACGACATGGGTGGTGGCCATTTCTTAGCAAACATTACTAGTTGAAAGATTTTAGATGCCAAATATTGGTGGCCTACATTACATAAGGATGTTCAGATGTATTGCCAATCTTGTAATGCCTGTTAACATACAAGAAATCTATCATTGGCAAGTATGGCTCATTTAATTACCACCCTACTAGCTGAACCTTTCATGAAATGGGGCATTGACTTCATAGGTTCCATCAAATTAACTAGCAGAACAATAGGAAATCAGTACATACTAGTGGCAATTGATTATGCCACCAAGTGGGTGGAAGCCAAAACATTGCGCACTAATATAGCTACGATGAGTGCAAGGTTCATGTATGAGAACATCTTCATTAGATTTGAAGATGTTTCATTAGCAAGTTTTTGGTCTAGCCTTAAGGCCTTTCATTTTGGTCAATGATCAAGGTGTGCATTTCATCAATGCAACAATTGAAGTGTTGACCACACACTTTTTGATGAAACACACTAGCTCAACAACCTACTACCTTCAAGGCAACAACCAAGCAAAATCAACCAACAAGGTGATTGGCATTCTTTTGACCAAGTTGGTAAATGCAAAGTGGTTGGATTGGGACGAACATCTACACAAAATTATGTATGCATACCGAACTACATTTAAGGTGACCACTGGACATACTTCGTAGAGTTGGTCTATGGTCTTCATCCTCTAATGTCGACAAAATACAATTTACTTCCAACAAACCAATACACAAACAAGGACTTTTCTCCATAAGGGTTTTGGCCACCAAATTGTCTCAATTGGAGCAATTGGACGAGGTTAGGGACATAGTTGTTACCATTTTAGGGCAACAACAATGGAATCGAACTTAGTGGGCACAAACTTGTTAAAAAGATAAAACTTTTTCCATTAGGGAATTCGTGCTTTGGTTCCCTAAGACACGAAAAGCCCACATTGGTAAATTCAAATGCTGATGGTTTGGACCTTATCGAATTCAATATTGTCTCCCCAACAACATTGCATTATTGGCGACGGTCAAAAAAATTGACTTAAACCCTATTTTGGTGAACATCAACAGTCTAAAAATTTGTAAAATTTCGGATGTTTTTCTCAAGGACTTGAAGCCACAATTGAAGGGGGGAAAGAGGACTTAATGGTAGTACCCCATCAAAATTCAATTTTGGAGTATAATTCCAACAATTATCATAAGATCAACATCATTGAAAAATTTGATGGAATGACAATGGAATTCCTTAACGACATATAATTCAAAGCATTAATTGAATCGACGTTGCAACAAGAAATAAACAACGCATTGGAAGTAGCATAAAAAAATCAATTGGTACTAACACACCCCCAACCTCCTTGATGGATTCAACTTCGAGTCCAAAAGTGAAGATAATGGAAGGAGATGAGTTGGGGCGCACTCCCTAGCTCGTAGTAATTTGGGGGGTAGAAGGGCATGTTGAAGATGGGACTAAGAAGATTGACAAACAATTCAATTACTCACACATACCTGCACAAACTAAACAACAAGTTGGTTAGTGCGTAGTTGGAGTACTTTGGTGCACAGACGAACCACAGGCAAACATGGACTCACAAGACTCACCACGGCCCGGACTTGGGGAATCCACCACCTTCCCCATTATATTATTTTCTGTGTTTAGTTATGGGGCCAACACCCAAATGTCATTTTGTCTTGGGCCTCCTAAGTGGGAGTCCCAAAATTCCCAAAATTGGGACTCTTGCCATTTTGGACACCCATAACTTTATATGCAGACCTCTGATTAAAATGAAGTCTGAAGCAAAGTTGTAATCCTTGTCAAAAGCTTTCCAATGGTGTGTTTCATGCCACATGAATGTTAGAAAATTGAGGAGATTCTCAACTTTTAGTGGTTGGTTAAGAATCAAATTGTCAATTCGACTCTCGGCTCTTCTTTTGGCCATAACTTATGTTTCAAGAACCCAAATGGGTCATGCAAGCCCATTTTAGACATCTATGTTCCAAGAGCTTTCAATAATATAAGGAAATTTTCAATCCAATGGGTTTTGACCCTGCAATCATTCTCTGAAGATTTGAAAGTCCATCTAGACTCCAACTCCCCAAGTGGGAGCTCACTTGGGAATGTGGGGGTTCATTCTTTCACACTCTCCCACACTCATGGGAACATGAAATGTGACTCTCGGTTGCATTCATGGCTCACATGTGAGCCATGGATTATAATACCACAAATTGTTAAGCTTTAGTTCTGTAATTTTCCTTAGTATTAATGATTTGAATCCTTATAAACCTCCAAGTAGTAATTATTAAGAGTTGAATTAGCCTTTGGATATTTCCAAGTGTAAAAGACTTTTTTATTTAAATTAATGCAAGGCTTAGCTACTTTTAGGACCTAATAAACCTTTTAAAATGCATTATCCTTTTATGTTGTAAAAAGGTGAAAAGGGATGTAGAATTAAATGTGATTTTATTGATATATTGGGAATATAAGCCCATAATTAACATTAACATTTCACCATGACAATATTAAATTATTTGTAGAAGAATCTTCAAGCATTAATGATGTGCTTGTAAGATTTATAGGATGCAGTCATAATACATTTTTATTTAATTTTCATTTTTCTACCAAACTTCTAAATAGAATCAAGATCAAATTTAATTATTAACATTTTCACATGAATAGTCTAAGGTGAATTACAATTTCAAAAACTATTTAAAGGGGATAGATCACTATGAAACATTCTTGCACACCTTCAACATGAAAATATGCATTCACAAAATTCGCTTGGAAGTGGAACTTCTATGTAGTTGTAGTCTAACAAGTAAGGTGGTTCAATGTAATGCAATGAAGTTCACTGAGAACCTAATGTGTTGTGTCCACTTAGAAGATATAAAGACATTGTGGGAAAATTGTAACTCACCATGATGGAATGTGAAGGGGCATTATGTTGATGTTCATTCGATGTCACGCTTGATGGTTGAACCCCACTTGTTCCATTTGTCATAACATCTACATACAACCTCCTAATCTAACATGCATTAGATTTTTGAAAAACTAATCTAAAAGGAACCACGAAACAAAATCTTATAAGTTTTTATTTTTTTGATCAAGAGTTAAACCTTGGGACTAAGAATCACTTTGCTTAGATTAAGGGAAAAAAAAAACAACTCAACCCCCTTTACTTTCGCCAAGTGTAGCTCCCTTACAACTAAACCGATGATGTTGAAATTTGGAGAGAACATTCTACACCTCCTAAACAATAACTATTTTAAGTTTGACACAAATCCAATGGTGGATTTGGGAGGAACAACGATTTGAAATAAAACTCCAGAGGCTTTGTCATGGAAATCCTTCCATGTTTAATTCTTGCACATGTCTATCTCATGAACAACACCTTTCCACACATAAGAATTAATCCTTTTTTTTTTCCCCACACTTTCCTTCTCTCCTTTTTCCTTTCCCCAACCCAAGAGACTTCCTTCTCCCTTGGTAAGCCTCTATGACCTTTCCTTGAGCTTGTTCCCCTTGCCCAATGGAAGCTTCGAAATCCTCCCCTCCAATCAATGGCCTCCTCATCCTTCAAAAGCCAACAAGAATTGATAATGATTTGCCCTCCAATTGATTTTAGGATGAAAATTTTTGGGCCCAATGAGACACAAAAAAATATTCCATCCTCCAATCAAATAGGATGACAATCCTCATGACTAATGGGATTGGAGGACTCATCCTTTCCCTTATCTTGGATATCTTGATGAGGTTTTTGAACTTGATCCTTATCCTTTCCGTCCGTTGACCCTCACATCCCACTTCTTCATCCTCATTATTTCAAGTAACTAACTATTAGGACAATTTATTAGTAGTAACAAGTAAACATCTTTGAGTCCTTACTTGACTAAATCAATTCATTGGTTGAAGTAACATCCCCGCGTATCATTTACTCTTTTGATATCCCTTACTTATTTTTTCTTCCATGCATTAATTAACTATGTAGTACACAGTAAATTGGAATTAAAATTTGTATCACAAAACCCCCACATACTTCTAGATCCACCGTCGAAATTAAGGTTCGATGAATCCATTAAATCTAGGATGTTCGAGTTTTCATGAGGTTTCGTCATCACTCCCACACCTTATGACTACCGTAATTTGTTAAATAAAAAACCTCGACCCTTTCTGAATGCAAGTACCACATTGTTTCTGTTACCTTCTTGGTTTTTGTTGATGCAGATGAGAATTTAGTCATGGTGGATGATGTTGCTACGCCCTCAAATCCTCCAGTTTCACTAGTAGAAAAGGAAGAGCTTGAAGAAGCACCTATTGACGTGAATGTCTCTCAACGGTCGCGCAAAGAAAAACTATACAGAAAAATGGTGTGCATTCGAGTTGATCGTTCGGCATGGGATCATCGATTGTCTCCTAACCCGCATGCCTTAGCAATCTATTTAAAATTTGTCCCTGCTTGTGGAGCCGCACCAGAAAGGTTTGAAGAATGTAAATGTGAAGACGACGATGTTTGTCTTCATTGTCGAACTTGGGTTCCCGATGATGGCCATTATCGTTAGCTGCGAGGCCCAATCAACCCCCTTTCCATGGAGCATCGAATCGAATACCTAGCTCGCACCATTCGTCACATTCTGGAATTTTTGCAATTGTGAGCTATCCCCTTAAAGTTGTTTACTAAGTTGTAAATCACCAAAGGCCACTTAGGTGGAAATGTTAATACTTAAGTTTGATTTTGATTATATTTAAGAGTCTGATAGAAGTGAAGACTAAATAAAAATGTATTAAGACTACATCTTTAAAATCTTTCAAGTACATCATTCGTGCCTAAAGATTATTCTATAGACTAATTTAATATTGTCATGGTAAAATGTTATTGTTAATTATGGGCTTGTATTCCCAATATATCAATAAAACCCCATTTAATTCTACATCCCTTTTCACCTCTCTATAACATAAAAGGATAATGTACTTTAAAAAGGTTTACTAGGTCCTAAAATTAACTAAACCTTACATCAATTTAAATAAAAAAGTCTTCTACGCTGAAATATCCAAAGGTTAATTCAACTCTTGATAATTGTTACTTTGAAGTTTATCAAGATTCAAATCATTAACACTAAGGAAAACTATGGAACTAAAACTTAACAATTTGTGGTATTATAATCCATGACTCACAATCACAATTGCAAAAAATCTATAATTTGACGAATGGTGCGAACGAGGTATTCAACTTGATGCTCTATGGCAAAAGGGTTGATTGGGCCTCGTAGTTAATGATAATGGCCATCATCGGGAACGCAAGTTCGATAATGAAGACGAACATCGTCATCTTCACATTGACATTCTTCAAACCTTTATGGCACGGCTCCACAAGCAGGAACAAATTTTAAATAGATTGTTAAGGTGTGTGGGTTAGGAAACAATTGACAATCCCATGTCGAACGATCAACTCGAGTGTGCACCACTCTCCTGGACGATTTTTCTTCATGCGACCATTGAGAAACATTCACGTTAAGCGATGCTTCTTCAAACTTTTTTTTTTTATTGGTGCAACTAGAGAATTCGAGGGTGTAGTAACATCATCTACCATAGCTAAATTTTCACCTACATCAACAAAAATCGAAAGGTAGCCGAAACAATTTGGCATTTGCATTCGAAAGGGGTTGTTATTTTTATTCAAGAAATTAGGGTAGGCGTGAGGTGTGGTAGTGACGGAATTTTTTTGTGAGAAGCCAAACATCCTTGTTCCAACAAATTCGTGAAGCTTTAATATTGACGGTGGATTTAGAAGTACATGGGAATACTTATAATTCCAAATTTCATTCTAATTTACTATGTACTACATAATTAATTAGTACATGGTAAGGAATAACTAGGGAATATTTAAAGAATAAATGGTGCACGAGAAGGTTATTACTACCATTGAGTTGATTTAGTCAAATGGGAACTCAAGGATGTTTACTTATTACTACTGGTAAATTATCCTAGTAGTTAGTTACTTAGAATAATTAGGATGAAGAAATAGGATGTTAAAGTTGAATGAACAAAATTGACAATGATGGAGCTCAAGAACCCCATCAAGATGTCTAAGATAAAGAAAAGGATGAGTCCTTCAATTCCATAGGAGAAAAAATCATTCTCGATTCTCATTGGTTCATGAAGGATGAGGAGACCATTGATTAGAGGGAAGGATTTTCAAACTTTCATTGGACAAGGAGGACAAGTTCAAGGAAGGGTCATGGAGGCTTACCAAAAGGAGAGGGGAATATCTTGCATTTAGGGAAGGAAAAGGAGGAGAATGAGTGTGTGAGAAGGAGATTAATTTTTATGTGTGGAAAGGTGTTGTTCATGGGAAATATGTGTGTAAACAAGAACATGGAAAGAAGTTGTGTGTAGCAAATACTTGTAGTGGAGTTCATGGAAGGATTTCCATGACAAAGCCTTTGGATTTTTATTTAAAATAGTTGTTCCTTTCAAATCCACCGTTGGATTTGTGTCAAACTTTAAACAGTTTTAGTTTAAGAGGTGTAGAAGGTTCTCTGAAAATTTCAGCATCATCGGGTTTGCTACAAGGGAGGTACACTTGTCGGAAGTGGAGGGGTTGAAATTGTATGTTTTTCCTTCAAATATAATCAAACTAGTTTTTAGCTCCAAAACATAACTCTTGATTTAAAAAATAAAAAACTTATAAGACCGTAACATTGCTCCTTTTTAGATTAGCTTTTTAAAAATCTAATGCATGTTAGATTAAGAGGTTGTATGAAGATGTTATGACACATGGAATGAAGGAGGTTCAACCATCAAGCGTGAACATTGAATGAACATCAACATAATGCTCCTTCACATTCCCTCATGGTGAATTATGATTCTCCCACAATGTCTTCGTATCTTTCAAATGAACACAATACATTAGATTCTTAGTGAATTTCATTACATTATATTGAACCACCTTTACTTGTTAGACTACAATTACATGCTAGTTCCACTCCCAAGTGGGTTTTGTGAGTGCATATTTTCATATGGAAGGTGTGCAAGAATTCTTCACATCGTACCTTCACAAGCCCTAACATTGGTCGCAAGTCCAAGGTTAAGGTTGCGATAGGTATTCACGAAACCAAATTGGCAATCGAAATTAAACAAGGAATTACATGATGAACTAAATTGGGAGTTGGTATCGAAGGGACCAAACTAAAATATGGTATAAGAAGAATTAGATTGGCAATTGGTAGTCGAAGAATCAAACATTTAGAAAATTCCCCTCCACCCAAATTCGAATTCAGTATTACAATTAAAGAACATCAACCAAGACAAGTTGGTATAGAAAAACCATAAGATTTCAAGATTTTGAAATATGCAAATAATTCTAACCATGTGCAATCCACCATTGAAGACAACAACATTTGTGCTATGGATGAAAATCGTACTTTCATGCTAAAAGTCTTTTCATTCAAGGCTTGTCAACTTGAACCGTTTTTGCCAAGAACTAATGTGACAAATCAAGTTCCCAACCATCACCTTTTTCATCCAAAAGGTTTCCCCATTGAAGCATCACGTTCATCCCTTTTGACACCTACAAAAGGGCCTCAAACTTTCCTTTCCACTACTGTTGTTGATTTTTTTTGCACTTCGAATTTTAGCACTATAACATCCAGCACCAAAATGAAAGGAACAATTAACAAAGAAGAAGCGGATAAGTTAGCTAAAGAGTAATGAAAGACAGAGAAAGTGCAAGAAGAATGAGGGAGAACCCTTGAAAGGTTTCAACCAAAACCAAAAAATCCAAAACTAAAATCAGATTGTGAGGTTGAAGGAAAGAAAAAGAATGGCATAATGGTAGAATGGTAGTGTCTTGGAAAGGTAGAGGCAAGGTAGTCTTTTCCGAAATGGATAAGTTTGAGAAATGGGCGAAAGGGAGAGATGTTCATTGGGAAAAATAGGTAGGAGTTTTCAGTTTCCTCAACATTCGGTTCACCCCAATTCAACCATTGGTGAAGGAGTGGTTATAGGGCATCATTCAGTGTACCCCCAAAAAATCGATTTGATGGTGCAGGGGCAACTAATTTCCTTCACCGAAAAGACCATCAGTGAAATCTTGTGCCTTTTTAATGATGGAATCACCATCCCATTAAACTATAAGTAAGATGAAGTTGCGGACATGTGCATTAAGCTTGCATCGAAAAACATAGTTGTGCAAAAGGAAGGTTGAAAGGTTACATAATTCAAAGGCAAGTATGTAGCATGCATGTTTGCACTACTATAAGCAATTTGGGTAAAAGGGAGTAGAGCAACTTATGTTACAAAAAGTTCCTACTTCTTGTGACAATGGTAGAATAAAATAAGTAGATTAATTGGTTTGTTATCCTCTTCTACACCTTGTACATGTGCATTTGGGACTTTTTGGCGCCTTCAAAATCAAAAGAAACTGGAGGAAAGGAGCCAAAATTTGGCCTTGCACAAGTAATAAACATCCTATTACGAAAATGATTTCCTTTGGAATTGGAAACTAAAGTACCGGAATTTGACTTCAAAGATGAAGACAATGATTGTTGCAACTTTAATTTTGGGCTCATGACCAAAGCAAGGGCTTACAAAGGTGCGGGGCATGAATGAAGCCCATGAATCACATTTCATGCTCTTGGGAGTGTAGGAAAGTGTGACAGAATGAACCCACACACTTTTAAGTGGGTTCCCATTTTGGGGGTTGGACTTTCGATGGATTTATGAATCTTTAAAAGGCAATTTCAAAGGTCAAAATTCATTGGATTAAAGATTTCCATATACCATTGGAAAGCTTTTGAGACTCAGATGTCTAAAATGGGATCACATGACCCATTTGGGTACTTAAAACATATGTTGTGGCCAAAAGAAAGGTCGGGAGTCAAACTGCCAATTTGACTCCCGACCATTAAAAGTAAAAAATCACCCTGATTTACTTACATGCAACTTTCATGTCACATGTCATTGAAAATTTATCAACAAGGGCTATTTTTTTTCAAACCTCACCTCAATTGAAGGTCTTCACAAGATGTTATGGGCTTCCAAAGTCATAAGAGTCCCCATTTTGGGAATTTCAAAATTCCCAAGTTGGGAGTACCAAGACAAAATGACATTTGGGTGTAGGCCCCATGGCCAAGCACATAGAATACTATAAGGGGGAAGGTGGTGGCTTCCCCCAAGTCCAGGCTGTGGTAAATTTTGTGAGTCCGTGTTTGTTTGTGGTTTGTCCGTGCACCAAAAGTGTTCCAATTATGCATTAACTAACTTGTTGTTTGGTTTGTGCAAGTCCATGTGAATAATTGACCCATTTGTCACTCACCATAGTCCCCATTTCAAAGTTCTAGCTCACCCCTCTACCCCCAAAGTGTTATGAGTTAGGGACCATACCCTAATTCCTTATCTTTCCGTTGTTTTCACCTTTAAACTCGCATTTGAATCTATCAAGGAATTTGAGGGTGCGTCAATGATTTGAAGTTCTTCAACCCATATTCGAAAATGAAATCAACATCATCGAAAGTGGTTGCCCAAGGTGCACCGATTAATCTAGACTCCATGTTAGATGTCCAAGGGGAAGGGACATGACAACCAGGAGGTGCAATCTAGTTCTATATTAGAACCTTCCAATACTAATATCAAAAAATGATTAGTATTGGAACTGACTTACACACCGAATCTATTTTCAACGTTTAGGAACCGGAATATTTCTAATCGTTTAAGGCCTCGTCTAAACTATACATTGAGTTAGTTGCTTAGGAAGAAGAGTCTAGTGGAGAAGCCTTCCATCTTGAAGAAAAAATCAAGAACCACAAGTCTAATGAGGACTTTATTTTCTGATATGTCAAATGCCCCTTTTGAATTCCAACTTGCATTTCCCTTTAGTCTTTATTGTAATAACTGCATGACCAATTATAAAGGAAAATCAATTCTTTTAAATCAAGTACTTGACGTTAACACACCACCTAGAAGATTTTTTGATGAAAGCCAAATGGAGATCCCGAGTGGAGCTCATAATGTGACTCTAGCTTTTTTAAATGCACTGGAAACTTTTCTAGTACACCTTCAACTTTTTGCCACTCCTAGTTCTAGTATGTTTGTTGTTCCCACTCTTAAAAAAATGTAGGAACATTTGTGACTTTTGGTAGCTTTGGCAGAATAAGTAGGGGAGGTTTCAATGGCATTCTATGTTGCCACAACTAACAAAGCAACTATAGAGAAAGGGAGAATGAAGGTCGACCAGGAGGTTACCAATCTTTGTAGATGGTACCAACAACTAAAGGACACGTAACAACATGATGCTCTCACGATGGAAAGGCTCCCGAAGGCAATTCAAAGTCTATAGGAGGTCCATATGAAATTTATTGAAGTCTAAACCAAAAAAATTGCCTATTGAAGTCAATTACTAGAAATGAAATATTGAATTTTGATGGTTTCCCTAACATAAACGATTGCAGGTGGACCACGAGGCTCTTCAAACCAAGCTCCGAAGGGAGGAAACAAAGTGATGTTGAGTTGACTTTGTAGCCAATATCACATAGAACATGGTCAAGGTCACCAAAGTGCAAATCATTTGGTTGAAAACCAAAAAATTCACATTGTAAAATAAGAATGAGTAACAGGAGGAGGAACTTGGACACACTACTGAAATAATTTCTAGTCTATAGAGGACTGTCCAAGACTTCAAGGACAATATCCCTAATGTTGAAGAAGATTTTGAAGCCTTAGTTATCAAAAATGAAAGGTTGAGGGGCAAGGCAAAATTAGCATACCTTTGGCATCATTGAATTGAAAATTTTGAAACCCTCAAGATGGAACACGCCTTCATGAGTGTAGAACTATTCATCTACCAACAAAAGGCTCGTCGAATTTGGTTGGACCAATGGGAACATTACAAGCCCTGGGTTATTGAACTCATTTAGGATTCTTTCAAGTCATCTCGAAAGGATAAACAATGACTACACAATTGTTTTGAAGCCGATCAAAGTGTGTTCCCACGATTTGTACCTCCTTCTTTCAATATAGAGACAATGGCGAACATGACAAAATTAGGATTCATGAGCGAGAGTTAGAGAAGTGACCAAGACACTATAACTCAAATGGAGGTTGATTCGGGTGAACCCTTTGCAACAAGGGAGATTGGTACCAAAACCAATCTTGTGACTAAAACCAAAATTGGAACCAACCTTATCACCAAAACTAGAACCAATATGACCAAAGTTGAAGAAGTTATTTCCCTTATAGACCCAACACTTAAACACAATTCTATGGCATAGGATTTTGCCCCCCCCAGCTTCTCAACAAAATTTGAATGATTAAGGAATGACAAATATGGTAAAAAAGTTGAGAAATTTTTATGCCCAATTTTGATTTAGGACTTGTTCATAGATTTTTGTAGTGATCATGAGGACATAATCACAAATAGAAAGGATGATGATGTTAATAACCAAAAACTCATATTGTAAAAACTTAATGTTTTTTACTATTGATTTTTTATCACTAATTTCCCGCTATCGACTAATTAGTATCGATTTATCAAGAACTGAAAAAAAAGTACCAAAGTAGTTTAGGTGTTTATATTTAAAATCAAAATTTTAAAGGATTAGTATGACACTAGTTAAGTTTATTTTGATTGATTATGAGAGATTTTCGAGATTTTCTTAGAATTCCATTATTCTCTAGAAAGGATTTCTAGGAGGAATCCAATGTTTGTAAGAACATTTTTTTGGGTGAATGGACTAAAATTTTGTCTTTGAATTAAGTTTTTCTTTATGAAACAATGCCTTTTTATGTATCAGTTTGGATTATAATCATTGTTTTTCTTCAAATGTTGAAGTGTTTGTTTAAAACTCTAGTATTTTGAGATGATAAAAAACTAGTATCCAAGTTGCAACAATAGATGTTACTAGTTGTTCAAGACTATTTCTTGAACTTAAACCCTTAAGTTATTTACTTAGGGGCTTCAACACTAATCATAGGTCAAATGACAATGATTCCGTCTACTTCCTCACTTGGATGCAAATTTTGTCATCCTCTTCCCTTCTATGTCATAGATTGTAGTGGGTGAATTTATTATGTTGTGCATAGATTCTAATATATGTTAAAAGCAACAATTCATCTTAGTGTTCATAACCATCCTATTGTGGATGGAAAATGTCAAAAGTCTATCAAGGAAACTAGAAGGTTGATTGTAGAGGAGGTGGATTAACACCTGATGCAAACATTTTTGCAATTTCCCTCAATGCTAGCAAGACCTTTTTGGTGAATTACTTACTTAATGATTATAATGATGGCATAGTGGAACTCCTCAAGGGTGAACAACTAAAGCACATCTAGGACAAGTTTTGTGAACTTAATTCTCATAATGTTCACTACCTTGTTGCGTCTTTCAAGCGTCATTCAAGAGGTGGCTATATTGATAACATCCTTGAATTGAAGTCCAAGAATTGTGAAGACTACATCCAAGAATACTACTTCCTATGACAAGTTATAGGACAAAAGGCGTTTAGTTTTAGATGTTGATAAATAATGTCAAGAATGGAGTCATTCTTGTCACATGAATGCAACTTGCACGAGATTTGCATAACATTTGGATCATGTTTGATCATGTGAAATATGTTGATGATTGGACAATCATGGCTTGCCATGTGTAGCATCCTACCTATTGTAAAGTGATGACCATAATAATTTGTGATATGCAATCTGAGGACATTAAAGTTCAATGATTTATGTGGATAAAGGTTAATGAAACCATGTTGAAACATGGGTTACAAAACCTAGTTTTAAAGGATTCATGGTTGATAGTGCATAAGCCAATTGAAACATGGTCATAATTGTTTATGGTTCAAGGGACCCCTTTGTCAGGATGGTTGATAAGGAGTGCACTTGTTTATTCCATTGGATTCAATCACTCAATAAACACACAAAATTGATCAAATCGGAGTTGCAAGATGAACACAAGGTTCTTTGCCACTAATACAAGAATGCCACATCCTTTGGGGATGTTGAGAATCATTATGCTCTAATTTGTTGTTGGTGGCTTTCATCTAGGGCTACTTCTGAGGGAGGTGTCCACAAGCTTAACAATTGGTTTAACTTTTGGCATTTTTGTGTTAAACAATGGGGAGGTTTCATGGTCCATGTGAATACTTTTTTTGTGAACTTCCTATGACTTCCTATGTATTCAAAATTATAAGATGTCCATTTTCATTCAAGTTCCATTTGTAGTTTATCCCCTTTCCATTGTAAACATGTCATTTTTTTCTAATGCTTCCTTTATTTTAATATGTATAAGTTTAATGATGAAGAGTGGGCGGACATGCCCACTTGCAATCTAGCTAAATTGTGCATAACATCAGTTACAATAATTAGGGAATTATGGCACTTGTTTCTACACAATGATGGCTAACGATTATGTTCAAACTTTCAAATAGTTGATTTGGTTCCTAATTGTCTAGTTCAAGCATTTAACATGTGCATGTTATGAGTGTTCATAGCATTGTGCAGTTAGTCGATGTAAGTTGTTGGCCTACAACTCATGGTGGTAAGAAAGTGAGATGGCCTTTTGTCTTCAAAATAACACAACAATGCACCAATAATTGGAAGGTTGGCATCTTATTTGCCCAAGGCACTGTTTTCCCCACTATTGATGTCCCTTCACCTAGGTATGGATGAATTTACAATATTCTTTTGAATGACAAAGGATATGATGTGACTATTGGAAATTTCCCTTGATGTTCATGTGTTTACTTTGTCACAATGTTGGTAGCTTTTTTGGGTGGTTGTGGAGTGCATGTGCAACGTAAACATGTGTATCATGTCTTATAAACAATTATGTTATGTGGGTTCATGGAAGAGTTCATTCATCATTGCACATGGAGTTGGGTTGAAGTTCAATGTTTGTTGAAGCGCTTTAAAGCCTTTGAACTCTTGTGATAGTACATCACAATCTCATTCATAAACCTCTTTGTATTTAGTTGGATTATGTAGGAAGTTTAGATTCTAGTAAAGCCCAATAATTTTTTTTTCCACTTTGTAACTTTTCAATCATTGTAGAATGATGTATATTTATGTATAATACCTTGGCCATTTCAACACATGTTTGTCAAATATTTAATATACTTTGAGACCTTAATTTTCATCAAATATTTCTCTAGTATGAAATTCCCACCTATTTCAACATTTTTGAAAATATTGTAATTATTGTCCAATAACATTAAACATTTGGAGCATTGGTTGCATGAAGGATGATAAAATGCATCCTTCAATTTTTGTTTGCTTTCAAATGCTCACACAATGCTGTTCTTGACAACTTTTTTGGCCAAACCTTTCAAAGTTAATAAGCCATTGTTGATCTTATAATGTCCCATGAATGTGATGTGGCAAAATATTTCACATCACTTAATAATTTCCATGTGGCACACAAATATACTAAGAATATTTCATGGCATGACATGGAATATGTTATAAGATTCCTTCTTGCTCACATGAGCATGCTTGCTTACACATGTTTGCTTGCCCGTGTCGTTGATAAAAACTTTAGGAAATTCATGACCAACAAAAAACACAAAGCAATACAAAAACAAAAAACCCATTCCTCCTTCCATCAATCACCATCAACTACCGAACCGTTGTTGTTTTCTACTTTTGGCAAATGATGTGACACATCATCCAATTAGGTTATCATTGCAATAAATTCATCACATGCATTTCATATACGTGAATAATTAATATACCACTAAGAAGACAAGGGATCTTATGGCTACTATTTATGGGTGGGTGGGACCAAGTTATGGCCTATATAGGCATAATTTGGTACATATCATAATATCTTTTTAGGTTTGGCATTTCGGTGCCGAATAATAGGTATTCTTTAAAAATTCAATTTTGCAATTAAAAAAATAATTTACGAAAATGACAATAAATATAGGCAACTTCTTCTTTGACAAGTTCTTTCAACTTTGAACATCTAATGAAACTTTTTACAACATTTTTCTATTGTGTTTTTTTGCAAAAACGAGGTGACTCTCCACCAAATTATAGGATAAGAGAAATGTTTTCAATAATTGAATACTTTTCTACAAGTGGATTGAACTGAAGCAAAAGGCTCCCAGGTTTCCACCAGATTAAAAAAAATTCCCTCCTTTGAAGATTTCTTAAATTTTAACATATCAAACAGATAATTTTTAGAAAATTTGGCATTTCCCCTAAATATTTTAATTACTGCTGAACTTGAAAAGGTGCTATGGTAGGCATAACTTGGTCACTCCCACTTGTGACTAGTAGGCATAAGATCCTTCCTACTTCTATTCTCTCTTTATCTAAGTATGTTTAGGCTTATGATAAGGGTTGTGCATACTGAGCTTTTGGGTGTGATCTTTTGTTTGGACTTCCGTTCTTCTCTGGTTGCCTTGCTGGGTGTTATTTATTTATTTATGTTTAGGCATATGGTAAGGGTTGCCTTGCACTTTTAAAGCGGTTAAAGTTTAAGGCCCATAGTTGGAGGACATTCCCAAAATGTAAGGCTGGACTCAGGTATCATCTCATCTTGGGCTTGTTATTTTGGAAATGCCCTCACCCAAGGGGGCCAGAGTGTTGTGTGGAGTAGATCCCTTGCCCTAACTTATTTTCTTAAAACTAATGTACTCTAATGAAGCCCATACCTGGAAAATATATACCCCTCAAAAAATGATATCCTATAAATAGTTTTGGATATATATAAGATATACCCATACAATTAGGGTAAAATAAATAAATTTGAAAACTGTCCTAATTAATTTCAAAAGTGTGAACATTTTTTATTCTTATAAAATAAATTAAAAATACATACTCATTTTCTTACCCCAACTTTGGATATATGATGAGGATTACCCACACCCTACCTATCTATCAAAAATTATAATTTTTTACACCCATAACCTAATTCAATAAAAAAAAAGAGCTTTAATATACCCTTGCCCCAGGGTATATCTAAAACAGTATACCCACACAACACTGGTTGGCACCTTCAGCCTTAAAGAGTGAGGCCTCTTAGTTGCCATATTAAGCCCAAAAAATGTTAGATTTGAGCTCAGAGAGCCTGGTTTACTCGAGGCATGGGATAATTATAATATTTAGATATAATTTGAATGAATTTGGGATTTTTACCATGTTACCAAGGTGGGTGCTGGTTCACCCAAGGCCGCCTTGGGGGCTTTACCCTACACTAAAGTTATGTTTCCAACTGTTGAAACCAGTGTGGGGACAGTTCTTTGCTTTTATGAAGAAGCTTTGGTTCTGGTTCTAAGAAAAAAATTATTGTCTGAGTTCTAGTTTCACACTTAAATGGAACCTGGAATAAGGTTCTTGGTCCAGTTCCTCCAAAAAAAAGAGAAAATTTCCAATTTTGGTCTTAAAAATCAGACCTGGGTTTGGGTCTGTTCTAACTAACCTGGATCGAAACAAACAAATAAGTGCCTATTAACCTCTGATTAACCCCTGGTTGTAGTATTATTTATTTATTTTTCAAAAACATGTATATTGGTTTTGGTTATGGTTCCACATGCAAAATAGAATAAGAACCTGGTTGTGGATCTGGTTCTTTAAAAAAAAAATACAGTTCCTGTTTTTTGTTTTGAAAATGGAACCTGATTAAAATAAATAGATAAATAAAAGGAAAACCACCAGGCAAGGGAACAAGAGAAGAAAAAAAAGAAAGGACTGAAGTCCAAACAAACGATCACACCTCTAATGGGGAGCCCTAAGAGGAGAAATCACAAAACCTAAGACCTAAACCCATCACCAATAGCATGAAGCAAGTCATGCAAGGAGATGGGCAAAAAGCCTGAAAAGACACCAAGCTTAGAAGAGGTCTCTCATGCTGTCACAGCTGCCCATCGCAAGGTAGTGGCGACCTAAACTCTAGGGGGAGCCGCTGACGCCCTCTACCTATAAAATGAACCTGGTTCATTCTTAGGAACTGGACCTGGTAGTTCTTCCCTGAGAAGCGGGGGTACCCACCCAACATTAGTGGTGTGGGAGTTGCTGATTTTGTAGTTGCTTTCTATAAGAAGAGCTGAAGATTGTTGCTCATAAAAATTGCAAAATCACAATCATATGACTCAAAGAAGCCATTTTCGCACCCTTCATAGAAACAAATTTTTTGTTCACATATTTCATGAATGGAGGACTCAGATTAAGAGAGAAGAATGGTGTTCTTATTCTGGAGTTACTTATTCATGCTTCTATTAATTAGTGAGGGGTGCACCCACAGTTATTTATTTATTTATTTAGAACGAGCCATTTCATTGGCCTATCAGCAATATTTTGGGAACCTATAGAAGCTCGCTTTGTCATGCTTCCCTTTTCGCCCCCAACCCCCACCCTTTCCCCTTTACAAGTTATATACATGGAAGTAGAACCATGGCCAAACAATACAGGGTAAAAAATGAGGTGCTTTTGGGAATGTCTTAGGGAATGAATTGGGTACTTGAAGAACATTATGGGGATCACATGAGAATATCTTGGGAACACATTGGCAACAAACAACCCCTCCCCAAGAAAAAAAAAACTAATTCTCATTGGCTGCATGAAATTTCTATTTTCAAAACAGCCTGGACTAACACCCCCATTATAAACTGGGGGTATTGATTCCCATGGATATCTATATATGACTATCTTGACTCTTGAAAAACTGATATATTAAAATTCTCGACTCCACATGAAATCATCAGTATGTTGACCAAATATGATGCCAAATTTCTCAGTTTAAGTGAAAATTGCATAGATTTATGGTGTCTCGTTAAATTAACAAATTAACAAAAATTTATGAAAGTGATCGAATGAACCCAAACAGGTGCAAATTTGAGCACGAAATGAGGCCATAATAAGGATTTGAATGAGGTATAAAGTATAAACCAGACTTGTGGGGGCATGATCAGAAACAGAGAACAACCCTAGACGGTTATCAAGGCAGTTCATATGGGTTCATAACCACGGTTCTCGAATCAGTTCTGAACTTCTAATAATGTGTAACCGTGGTTGTCAAAAGATTGGAAAAACGATAGTCAAATGTCTGCCTTTATAACTGCCGGTTCTTTAACTCTTCTTTCAAATTGCCGTCAGTTTTGAAGTAATCTGAACAGATACGGTTTTCGAAAATAACCTTTTGGAACCGGCAGTTATTTGATTCCGATTTTTAAAAATTACTTTCAACTATCAAAAAACCAGTATGCTACTGACAGTTCTCTGATCTTGAAATATTTTAAAAAATCGAACTGGCAGTTATTAATGAAATCAAATACTTGCGCAACACGGGTATTAAAACCAACACGGGTATAAACTATAAACCTGAGGTCAAAAAATATATTCACAATTTTACAGGTTGTCTTCAAAGTATAGATAGCCACATTTCGACGTGCAGAATTTTTGTGTCAAATAAAGCCACACAAATTCCTTGTTGAATAAACAATAGTAATAATAATAATAGAAAAAATACACACAAAATGAACAACAACAAGAAGTCCCACTTTCTAATTTTCTTGCCATGATTCCCACTGCACTTTAATCTTTTTTTAAAAAAACTAAAATATCTTAGTACCTTCGTAGCTCACAGACATGTTTGTTGAATAATATTTTCATTTTGACAAATAGAATATTTCCCAAGATTCAAATATTTTCTGTCGCATTTTTTTGTGTTGTTTTGAGTTTTTTTTTCCCGGAAATTTCAACATCTTTGAAAATAATATAATTTGTTTTCTACCAACGCATTAGGGTATGCAAAGGTAGGCTATTTCCAGAATGGGTACACTGGTAAATTGGTACCCGTAGGGTATCGTGGATTTTGTTTCTGGTTTTCCCCTGCCCAAGAATATGTGCCCGTGCGCCAGGCCCGTGCCCAACGCTAGCAGCAAAGCACTGTTCTGCTGCCATTTGCTGCAGCGGCGAGCGCAATCCGCCATCGCTTCTTCTTCCCACCTGTGCTCTTGTTGCTACGGTTCCACTTCTCGTCCTCGCGCATGCTTCAATGGAGGTAAGCACGATCTGGTCGCATTCCTTGCTTTCTTGCCGTTCTTTTGACGCCTTGATCTCTTACTCCCGTCTTCTTTTGACTTCCAAATCTTGAGATTACGTTCCCGGGGGATGAGGCGGAGAGGGAAGGAAAACGGGAGATCGAAGGTTTCGATCGATCTCACTGGTTTCGACTTGTTAGGAGGGAGAGCAAAGAGATCCGCGGGGGTTCTTGAGGACGCACGAGGCTTAGGAAAAAAAAAATGCAAGAGTTTCTGGATCACATGTGTGTGTGATGCTTCTTGTCGTGGCCGAGATTTTGTCTAATTTTTTGGATCGGGATGTTGCTGGAATTGCTTTTTGTTCGTGTTTTTTGGAAAAAAAATTCAGATCAACACGGTTCGCGTGAGTAATGTGTCACCGAGAGCCACGGAACACGACATCCAAGACTTCTTCTCGTTTTCCGGAGAGATCGAACATGTGGAGCTGCACAAGTGAGTGTTTTCTTCTCCCCTCCCTCCTATTTACTTGATGTGACTGATGTGTCTAGTAGGCGGAGAGGCAGCATTGCTTGTTTATTTTCCTGAAGAAGACTACTGCATTGTCTCTGTGGCTTTGATTTCTCAATCAATCCGGCCTGATTGCTGGAATCGTGTTCCGTCTTTCAGACATGGGGAGCTATCTCAGATTGCTTTCGTGACCTTCAAGGAGCCTCAGGCAGTGGATACTGCCCTGCTGTTGTCAGTAAGTGCTCAACTATTCAGCCATTCTTGCTCTTGGTGATTATTGTAAGCAGAGCTCCTCCTTTTTCCCTAGCATTCTCCTTGCTTGGTTTTCTGGTTGAGATTAGTGACGAACATAGATTTCTATCATTGTGGTTTTTTCTTCTCATGCTGCACATCATTGTTTTATGTCACCTTAGTGTTGAGATAACCAAACTATGTGAATTTTGAAGCCTATGGTTGGATTTGTGTAACAGCAACTGGATATGAGCTCAGGAGTTAGTTTGCTGCAGCAAGCAAATTGGGATCATGGAAATAGGTGAATGTTGACTGTTCTGCCCTTGGTTGTTGGTTTGCAGGGTGCAACAATTGTAGATCAGGCAGTTACCATCTCTCCTGCTGAAGATTCTGACAGGACTGCAACAAGCACTGTACCTATTATCCCCAATGATCCATACCCCCCAGAGCCTGTGGTAAGAGGTCTTGATCCTCTTATGTATGTAATTTGTCAAATCACTCTTGTAGGATCTCCAATTGTATGATGGCCTCAGATGAGTTCAATTGATATCTTGCCTCATTGAGCTTATGTGTGTTCCACATTGTGCAGTCTGCTCCCACCAATGGAACAAACAGAGCACAGGATGTGCTTTCCAACATGCTAGCAAAGGGTTTTGTGTTGGGAAACAATGCAATAGCCAGGGTTAAAGCATTGGATGAGAAGCATCAAATCACTGCCAATGCATCACAAATCTCTGCCAATGCATCTGCACAAGTTGCATCGATTGATAAAAAGATTGGGATCACTCAGAAGTTCACTGCAGGCTCAGCAGCTGTCAATCAGCAAGTGAAAGCTGTTGATGAAAAATTCCAGGTCACTGAAAAGACACGCACTGCACTCCTTGCAGCAGAGCAGAAGATCAATAGTGCTGGCTCTGCCATCGCAAAGAACAGGTATGTCTTATCTGGAGCAACTTGGGTCACTGGGGCATATGCCAGGGTAGCAAAAACTGCTGGGGAAGTGGGACACAAGGCAATGGAGAAAGTAGCCATCTTTGGAACAGATGAACAAAAGCATGGTCAGCATGTAGGTTCACCACATGAGCCTCATGGTATAGGCAGCACTTACACACCACCGCCTCCATACCCAGCTGAGAATGCTGCAATTGCTTTGAGCTCAGCTGCGGAGTCTACAATTGGAAGATACCCAAATATTTCTCTTGGGTATGATCAAGCCCCTTCTGTGAATTCTGCCAGTGAAGCTGTGACAAAACCCCCACCAGCTCAAGGTTTGGTTCTCTGAGCTGAGATGATTGGTGTTGGTGATATCTTCTAGGTGGTTCTTGCATGCAAGGGAAAGAGCTAGGTTGGGAAAGGGAGGGGAAACCTATGCATTGATTGGCAGTACCACAGTTCAAAAGTCCATGCCATATGCATAGTTTCTCTTCACATTGTGTGGCAGACTCTAAGCTGTGAACTGGCAGTTTGCGACACACTTTTGCATAACCAGTTAGTTGTCTCTATGCCAGACTGTAACGTACACTACTGTTAGATCCTAAAGTAGTGGGATAGAGCACCTCTTTAGGTTGTCTGTATCTCATGTTATTGCAGATGTCCAATAGCTATAGTGGGATTTGTGACTTCATTGTCTGTAATTACATTTATGGCATCATCATGGACCCTGTTTGGTTGCAGTTTTTTCATTTGTCCTCAGTTTGTGATCCATCTTGGTTTCAAGTTGAACCTACGCAGAGTGTTATCTAGATAGCATATTGTTTCTCTTATGGAGGTATGTATTTCCTTGATTCTGCAATTAGTGACAGACGATTGAATCATTCAACACTTTGTTAGTCTTTTTGATTCATTGGGGGATCTTATGCTTAGTGAGGTCTAGATGACTCTACTAATACCTGAAACTTTGATGTGATGATCTCTGTTCTACATAATAATCTTATTCTGAGTGAGGGGAGGTTACAAGTTCTGGAACTTTTTCCAGGGCTAGTGTATGCTGCAAGCTCTGCCCTGGTGACCATGATTTGTGGTCTGTAACTATATTTGGGAGGATGAAGGCAATGGTGTTGCAATGATCATAGTACCCTGGCCTTGGGTCTATGTCAAGTCATGTTTTCCATTCTTGTGATATGTTTGGTGTGGCCTGAGAGCACCCGGGCTTGCAGATACAACAGACATGGAAAGCCTTTAATTTCAGCAAGCAGTTCCTGAATGCATCATTGGTTGATGGAAGAAGGTACAAAGTACAAACCTGTGCTCAGCCTCTGTAGCTTGTTGGGCAATTGGAACTGAGAGAGGTGCATGCATACCTGTTGCACATCTGCTGAATAATTAATTAATTTTGAAGATTTCATTTCAAAAACAGAATATTTCAAGAGATTGTTCATTTTCCTTCACAAAAAAATTCTTTTTGAGAAAAGCTTTTTTGGGGGAAAATTTTAGCATTTCTAAAAAATATATAATATGCTCTGAAGCAGCTGCCATGGTATTATGGTACTTGAGTTCCACCAACTCCTGCAGAGTGAAGCTCAAACAATAGTTTCGAGACCAGGGCCAGAATTGTACAACCAATGCAATAGTGGATCATGTTTTTTTGAGCTTCAACCTGCAAGCATCACAAAACATGCTCAGCATAAAAAACAACCCACCACATAAAGCAACCCTAAACCCCTAATCCCTGATACTGTACCTATGACTTTGATGTTAGGAGCAAAATGATTTGCAAAAGGTCTAGTAAAAAAAAGAGAAGATTCTATTGATGTTTGCTGAAATTTTTGAGAAGTGAACTCCAAATTTGTGGAAAATTGTTTATTGTCCCAGAGATTGGGTTACTATTATAAATATACAACATAATGTGTATTCCTCAATTGTTGAGATTATGAAATTTTTAATTGTCGAACCTTATTTTCTTAAATAAATAAATAATATCCAAACAAGTACTGATTGTCAGTCCTAGGTTCTAGGTATACCTAGCTTCCATTTGAACCTAAAGTTGCACTGATCTCTTCATAATTATAATAATAACTTGAAAGCTGCAACTTACTGATTTATGCAATTTTTGGGTACATATAAACTTTAAATGAATTTAATTTGAATAAATAGTTCGGAAATATTCAGGTATGTATTATTTTGAAACATTAATAAACACTCAACACCAAATTTTAATGCCAAAAATAAGCCTTTTTTTTTCCTCCTTGGGCCCAACTAAGTGTTCCTCTAAAGATGCATTGCCATGACAACTTACAGGCCACCAATCCACTATTCAATTATGGTTGCCACTACCATTCTAGAGGGTGCCCCCACCAACCCATAATTATCTAAATCTATAAGGGGCCAGGCCTCATCCTGGCAATATGGGTTGTCAGAGAGAAACTGACTCTCTCTTGGCCATGCCGTCATTACTGGAACTGAATTCATGCTGATTGTGAAAAGTTACAAAGACATGGAAATGGCTCTTGCATTATTTGAACACAGTAGCTAATTGGAATTTGGAACATGGTAAATGAGGTTGGAACTTGGGATAGTGGGCCAGGGTTTAGGGTTTAGGGCCAGAGTGAACCACCAGTCACCAACCCACCATCCACTGGATGCCCCTTATGACTCAGTTATGGATGAACCTCAACTGAGTCAATACCTGCTTTCACCTCGGTATCCCATCCAATAAGAAGTAGGTCCTATATATAGCTAGATAGTTTGGACAATGGATGACTACTAGATAATTAGATGTTTTGTACATACATTGGTACAGGCTGTTTTTACTACTTATTAACAATTTACTTGTGGGTTGTTAGTAGGTAGGTAGTAAAAAAAAGTAACTGAGCTAACCACCATGGTTAGCTACAGAACTGGAACTCAACAGAAGACTGTTTCGTGGCCACTTACCATCCATCCTTCACGGTGCAAGCTGGAGTGAACTAGCAGCCACCAGTGCACCAGTTCAGGATGAGCCTGTTCAAGCTGTTTTGGGAATGAACCCAAAACACATCCTCCCTTACCCAAGGTTTTTGGTTTTTTAGCCTCTTCTCTGCCACAAAGTTTTCCCTCCTACCTACCTCACTTCATTTTGCGCTCACTCCATCAGTAGAGCACAGAGAGTTTGAAGTGGGAGGGCAGAAGAGGGAGGGCAGAAGTAGGAGCCAGAAGCAGGAGGGTAGAACTAAGGAGCCAAAAGCGAGAGGGCAAAAGTGGCAGCTAGAAGCAAGAGGGCAGAAATGTCCTTAAAACGGAAGGGTAGAAGCGGGAGCTTGAAGGTAAGCTCCCTCCCTTCTCTTTGTTTTTTTTTTTTGTTTTTGATTTTTTTGTATGTTTTGTTTTGTTTTTTTTTTGTGTTTGAAAAGAAGAAGACAATGGCAATGCATCGTCGTCTTCTTCTATGGTGTTGTTGCAATGAAGAAGGCGATGACAGTTACTATTGTCACCTTCTTCTTTGTGTTTGAGAAGAAGAAGGCAACGACAACTGCTATCGTCACTTCCGTCACGTTCTTCAATGGCTTTGTTGCAAAAAAAAGGTGATGGCAACTGCCGTAACCTTTTTTAGTGGTTTTGTTGTGAAGAAGGTGATGACTACAATGTTATCACCTTCTTATATGGTGGTGGTGTTGTGAAAAAAACAATGGCAGCAAGTTGTCGTCACCTTCTTTCTTTTTTTCTTTTTCTTCTTCTCTGGTCCTTTTGTTTTAATTCATTAAAATTGACAATAAACAATGAAATGGTGGTTTTTTTTAATGTTGAAGGTTGTAATGGTTAGAGGAAGGAAATTGAAGAAAGGTGGTGATTTGGAAGCTCAAAAGAAAAATGTTGTTACATCATAATCAACACTTGTGGAGCAAAATGTTGCTCCATCCGAATTGAAACCCAGGGAACAAAATGTTGTTTCAACAAAACTAAAAATTCAAATGAATCAAATAATCTGTGGCTTAAAATTGACAATGGTGACAATTTGCAATTCAATGATAAGATCATTCCCAATTCATATTGAGAATTTCGATCAAGAAATGGTGGGTAAATTGTTTTAGAATTTACATACATTAGATTAAATGAAAATTTAAAAAATTGTACAATTTTTTTAAAGTTTAATTATATCCACAGTTTCCATCATTTGATGGAAGATGTGACATTGTTTTTGTCAAAAAAAAATATTACAATACCTAAAAAATAGTTAAAATTTGCATGAATTGCATTTGATTATGTGATTTTATGTTTTGCAATACTTTCATTTTATTTTTTTGAACTTTTCATGTGTAAGGTTTTGAGGTTAACATTTTTTTATTACAAAGTAATGATTTTTAATAAAATAATTTTTATTTTAAGTCTGAAATTTGAAATTGACCAAGCCTTTTAGCCACCAACACCCCCTTGTCCACCTAATATGGTTCAGAAGGACAAAGAATGGATGAAGGTTGAGTTGAAATGAAAGTGTAAAATTGGCATTTGGATTATCGCATATTGTGGCAAATGGTTGTTGATGAAGCATTTGAAGGAGGTGCATGGCTTGGTGGTAAAAAAGGTTAAACTTGGGAGGCCTTCAACTTTTGAAGGAGGTCTTCGACATCAAGACCATGCTAAAATGAACACTCACATCTTGGGAAATGCCATGGCTATGCTAAGGTGGAACGATCAAAAGATTGTTAGTCGCGTTCATGCCAAAGCCTAACGTGAGTGGGATAAACTGGTAATTATTGTAGAACAATGTTCACCATTACCAAAACCAACTTTGGTTACATTAGCTTCAAAATAATTGTTGCAAGTGTCGGGTCTTAATGCCTAGGGCATGGGAAATGTGCTTCGAGATGTAACATCACGAATGGAAAAGGATGAAGATTTACAATAAATGATTCGATCCACTTGTTCTACATATGCACAATGATTAAAGTGGCATGGGATGTCAAAAATTGGGAACGAAAGTCCAATCAAGTAGCTTACTATGTAGTTAATTAGGTTACTTAACAAGTAGCTTATTAACCTATTACTTATGTTAGGCTAGGTTGTCTAACTTGGTCAATGTCAACATTTTAGTCAATCTAACAACCTTGGTGATGAGCTTTTTGTGAAGCTAATAATTTGTCAAGGCTACAGATTCTTGGTTTTTTTATGAACACTATTGTGTTTCTTGGATAGTCAAATTATGTTTCAACTTTTGAAGGTGTCGAAAACATTACATAACAACTTGACCCTCACAAAGCTTCCAAATCCACACAAACTTTAGCATGACTTCTAAGAGCTTATGAACATTTTCATACCTAACTATTAATATTTAGGAATTTTTTAAATTCGCATTTAAAAAAAATTCATTAAAAAATAATTGCAATATATGTAACCACGAGTTTATATATATATATATATATATATATATATATATATATATATATATATGAAGATATTATATGTATTGAAATGAATCAATAATATAATTCTTTAATGTCATTATTAATGTCATTATTTATATATAATGTGTTATTTGATATATTATAAATAATAATATATTTGGACCAATATTACACATCATAAAAAATAAAGTTTACATAAAGACTTGTGTTATATATTTATAAAATGTAAAATATTTTTGACCTGCTATATGATTATTTTAACCAATAAATTATTTACTACATATAAGAAAAGTTTAAAATAAATTTTCAATCGGACATAGGATTAATATATGGGAGAGATCATTTTATTATTATGTGAAACAAAAAAAAAAGTAGAAAATCATGTGCTTTGATTTTTTTTTAAAACATGGTTTTAAATCTTATTAAATTATAGACTTTGTATATATATTTTTTGAAATGAGTTTACAATTTTAAAAGGGAAAAAACATAAATATAAACATATTTGAAGAAATTTTAAACATGAACTTTTTATTTTTTGATCTTGACAAACTTTGTATTGCATTTAAGGTTGGGTCTTCACATAAGGTTTGCTTCTTACTTTTGTGTGATTTCTCCAACCTAATTTTTCCAATCTCTTCAAAGAATATATAATATGAAATTGTATTGTTTCACATATGTTTAAAGTTTGGAAGTTGCCCCCCAATTTAATGAATGATTAAAAAATTAATTTAGGTAATGAATGAACCATCAACAAATTTTGTCATATAATTAAATAATTAATAGATAAGTATTTTAGATAGTTTAAATGATTAATTTTCAAAAATTAAATAATCATTTATTTATTTAGAACAATTAACTAATCATTTGGTTTAATTTTATTTACTTGGATAATAAAAAGTTAGATCTAAAAATCAGATTGATTAATTTGATATTTGATTGATTAACTTAATTATATATATATTTTAATAAGTTATTGAAGTCAATATTTAAGATAATTATTCCATGTTATAGATTGTAAATTCAACTTTTCCATGAAAAATTCTTGCACCAATATAAGTTTGATTACAATTGTCGTTGTACTATTTGTTCTACAAACAATACAACCTCTTTTCCATTTCAATGAAACAAATTAAAAATCATGGAACTCTTAATCAACAACCCCAGCCTCTATACACACCTTTGTTAGCATATTATTTTGAGATTAACTAATTATTTTGGAACAATCCAACATGCGGGTATTACATTTAGGGTAGGATCTTCATTTTAAAAACCTTAACCCCACATGCATTATTTAGAAATGACCTTGAATGCAAGTACAACATATAGGGTTGGGTTATTTCAAAGTGAAGGGCATGTGGGTATTGTGTTTAAGGCTAGATTTTCACTTAAATGTAACCAAACCATTTAGATGGGTTATTTTGAAGTGACCATGCATGTGGGTATTGTGTTTAAGGCTAAATTTTTGCTTAAAGGTATCCAAACCATTTAGATGGGTTATTTTGAAGTGACCATGCATGTGGGTATTGTGTTTAAGGCTAAATTTTTGCTTAAAGGTATCCAAACCATTTAGATGGGTTATTTTCAAGTGACCATGCATGTGGGTATTGCATTTAAAGTTGATTTTTCATTTAAACTTGCAATACCCACACTTATACTTACTTCTACCAATTGGAAGTTTGGGGCTTCGTTGCAATACCTTCACATGTACTTATTTTTAGCAACTATAATTTTGGGGCCTAATTGCAATACTTGTACTTACTTCTACCAACTTGGATTTTGAGACCTAGTTATAATACTTGCATTTAACACTAATATTATCACTATCCTTGTGTTTTTGCATTTCAAATTTTTTGTGCTTATTACTTGGAAACAATATATAACCTTTATGGCATATTAGATTTCATATGTGCGTTGAATACATGGTGTTCAAAGAATTTTGGCTATGGTGTCCTCCATACAAAATCAATTTTAAAACAATTTTCTTAATGCCAATGGCAATAATCTTGATTAATAATTTATACGTTTATTCATGACATTGTTTAGTACATACATTTGTGTGATTGAACATTGTTTCATGCCAATCTTTGAGTTGTTTGACATTATTTCCCAATCCATCTTCTACGCAGTGTAACACCAATTCTAAGTGTAAAACCACATTTGCCTTTGCGAGGTGTGTGTTACAAATATTAGATGCCAATATTCTGATGTTTGAGGTGGCATGTTCACAAAGTGTCACATCGCTTTATTTACATTCATTTGTGATCTCTTGCATTGTAGTGACCAATTGTGCAAAAGCCCTTTCCATTGGGGTTGATTTATTGTGTCACTAGACCCTACAATGGCACCCATTGGGTGATCACTTTGCTCCATACTCTTAAGCCCATCATCACCTTCAAGATGGTCATCTTCGTCATCATCATTGGAATCCATACCATCTGAAATATGTTATAGGTCCACAAACATGTGACCCAACCTTCCATGATGTGATCTATACCATGTTCTATAATAATGAATGATATCCTCTTAAGAAATGTATGTGCATGTGAGAATGACCACAATTTGTTGTTTACACATGTTCCCTTGCAATGCTTATTCAAATGTGCAACAAAATATTTTAGTGAATGGGAATTTCATTTTGTAAATGACATTGGGAAGGTGTTGACTCTGTACACACTAAGCTCCATCACTCTCAAGGGTTGGTTGGTACACATGGGTGAGTGGAATAAGGGCTGCCTTTTCCAAACTTTGTGTAATAATGGCCTCCATAACTTTGTTTTTTATGAAACCTTTTTTTTCGATTTCCAATGTGTGCATGTAGTGGCGTGTAATGGTTGTTGTTAATCACCACATCGACCAATCAATCTTATGCCCTCCAAGGCCCTTTGTGTCAAGAACAAACCAATGTTTCAACGCACCATGATATGATTCAATGCTTGCTTAAGTGTCTTGGTTGGAATGGAACATTTTTTTAACACCCACCATCCATAATTTTGTAAACATAAACAAAATGCACAAGGATGAATAACATTATTACAAAATAACTTTGAATACTAAACCATGATAAATATTATCACTCACCAAATTGACGGTAATAAGTCTAGAAGTAATTTGTCCACGCATCACCAAGCCTATGTTTGTGAAGCTTTCTCCCACAACAACCCTCCCATGCTCTTGGAAGTCATCAATTGTTTCTCCATGATTGATGGACATGTACATCACATTATGAAGGTCTTGGAGGAACCCACCCTGCACCTCCACATCTTTGATTTTTTTAGTACCACGTAAGCACCGTGCTTCATTTGAAAACATGTCAACAACAAAAGTAGATGGGAACCTTGTCCATACCCCATACGACCTTAATAAGGACACATATGTAATAAAATCACCATGAATGGATGGGGTAAGCACAACATAAAATGCATTTGAAGTAAAAAAAATTTATTGAAAAATACTAATAAAACATCTAAGGAAATAAACACAAAGTAGGTACTAGGATAGAACTAACCGTAATGTCTTCAATTCTTGAGGTGCATCATCAACAAAAAAACATGATGGTTTCCATGTGGCATGTGTGATAACATCTTTATCTTTTAATGGTTTCAACCATTTGATCAAATCCTCAACTATTTGCCTATTTGTAATGATCCATGCTCAAAGGACACCCATGTGATGATCATAAAATTCCATCAAGGTGAATAGATGGAATTTCATGTCATTTGTGCCAAATGTGGCATCCATAGAAATGGCACCATTGTGACCATATGATAACATGGACTCACATGGAGTTGGTGTTTGAATACTTATGGTGAATAGGACTTGAATCCCATTGATTTCACCAACATATTGAAAAAAAAACACATCCTCCAATGTTGGAGAGCCCAAGAGTGAATTGAAAGTGCAAGGTTGGTGTGTAAACGCCAACTTCCTTTCTTATGTTTCTGATCCAAATATGCAATGTCATGAAGTTGAATGAGATCATCTTGTGTCATGCTTTGACCTGCATTCACACGTTCCCTTGTTTTATGTTTATCAAATATTTGTTTGGTCATGTAACCCAAGCTTATTTGGCCCATATGTGGCCCTTTAATGCTTGTGCCATGTGTGGAGCATAATGAAACATACGAGAAATGGATTTCGGGTCATGCTCACCATATGCAAATGACCCATCATTTTGTGTATGGGCCTTATAATGAATCATGATCTCAACCACATCGGGTCGTGTGTATAGACGTATAATTGAGAATGACAGTAGGCATCTTCATTTAATAAATTGAACATGGGTTGAGTTTTTCCAATAATCCTTTAGTCCGTATCCGCACTAATACCTAGACCAAAAAACTCTCAAGATGTAAATGATTACATCTCTGGTATATGAAGTAAAGAAATTAAAAAGGTTAATGCTATAAATGTTTACCACATATGCCCAAGGTGGTTTTTGATAGTTGGTTGTTTAACATCCGTTTAGCTTGGAATCTTTTTGTAAACATTCCATTACATAGGGGTGCTTGTATCCCTTCATTCACTTGCCGAGAATTCCGAGATGCAAGCATATGGAATATAAGCAAATTGAATGGCCATTTTATTTTGCCTTCGATGGCATATCTCAAACCTCCACACCAAGTCCTTGTTTGAAAAAGTGGACTTGGTGGGGTTTTGGACATGAATGGAATGGGACTTTGGAACCTTTCCCATGATTGAAGGAAGTAACACAAATTCCTACACCAAGAAAATTTATAATTTTATAAACATTCATCATTGAACAAAAACCCAAAATGCAATACCTACATGGCCCCCTTAAAATCGATGTTGTGACTTGGAGTTCCCATTACAATACTCGCATCATGATATAAAATACCTACTATTCCAATGTACATCACATATCATATTTGCATTATGAACCCATATACTAAAACAAACTTTGGCAATACCCACATTAAATTATTAAACCTTCCATTATTGAAAATGTTCATATATGCAATACCCATATTGTACCTTAAACCCACAATGTTTGAAAACCCCATGTAGCAATACCCACATAATGATCATTGATGCACATTGTTTGAGAGGTACAAAATGTAATACCTGCCTTAGACCATAAAACCCATGTTGGTTGTGGGAAGTAAATGCATTATTCACATATGGGTACGAAAAAATCAAACTACAAAGAGATATTAAATATGAAATACCAAAATAAAGGTATAAAACCTTTATTTATGGTTGTATATTCAATGAAACTTGACACCCATTCTATATCCAATAGCTAGGAAATGATAATAGGTTGAATTGTGAAAATATAAACATAAAACAAAAGAAGTAACAAGAGACAAATGCATACCTTTAGGAATAAAAAATGACAACATTCCACCAAAATTTGTAGTCCCAATTGAAAATGCAACATTAAAAGATCATAATTCGTACAAAAGTGGGTTAGAAAATATTGAACTTTAACAACTATGGAACATATGGAAACAAAGGAGATTTATAATTATGGTATAGATCTAAACAAGTGATAAGATCAAAAACCAATACAATGAGCAAAGTTTAAAGTATGAACCTTAAGCCCTGAAATATATGAACCAAATTCCTATACACTAAATCATAAGGCTAACCCTAAAAGTCCAAATGATATTTTGCCATAAGTCCTATTACAACCCTAACTATACAAACCCTAACAAAAAAAAAGTCCTAATGATATATGCCCTAAACCCAAAAAACTATACAAATTATATAATGCAAAACAAACAACTTTAAAAGAACATGGGAAAAAAATTTAAAAACTTTAAACTATAAATATTTATTGAATGAAAGAAAATACTTTAATCTTTTTAAAAAATCAAATAAATTTCGTACAAAACCAAAAGAAAATATATGTTTCTTACCTTTGTGTGATTTCTCCAACCTAATTTTTTCCACTCTCTTTGAAAAAAATATAGAATGAAATTGTATTATTTCACATTGTGTAAACCTTACAAATTTCCCCCCAAATTTAGCCTAGTTTAGGTTAATTACTATATATTTGTGAAAAACTTACTAATCAATTTATGTGTCCCAACTATAAACTTAAACCATAATCCAATAGTACATACTTATAATAATTACATGAAAAAATGTATTGTAATGTCCATTCCATAATAAATTAGTTAATCAAAATATAGTAATATATGCATTAACTAAACCAAAATGGCTACAATTATGGCATTGTTTCCACTATAAATTGTTTGTAATACCTACATATGGGGATCTATGTTCATCATCCATGAACTAAGGTGAACCTTAATAAATTAATAGGTAGGTTGGGGGGGGCGGGGTTGGAAAAAATGAGTAAGTAGTTAGTTAGGTATTTGGGGTTATGTAGAAAGCATAGATAGGTAGGAAGGTTGGTGCATAGGTAGATAAGTAGGTATATAGGTAAGTAGTTGGGTTATTAGGCATGTTAATAAGTATAAAGGAAGTTCAAAGAGCAAGGTAGATAGGTTACTAAGGTAGGTAGGCATGTAGGTAAACAAATTAGTAGGTAAGAAGAAAATTACACTAGCAACGTAGGTAGGTAGATAGACAAGTTAGTACATAAGAAACAAGTTACCTTATCAAGGTGACTAGGTTTGTAAATTACTTGTGTCAATAGGGTGGTTGTGTATGTAGGGTACGTAGTTATTAGGGTAGCTATGTGTGAGGTCAGGTCGAGGAGAAAACAACCAAGAACCAAAAAAGAGAAAAAGTATAGTGGTCAACAACAAAAAGAAATGAAACGTGAAGAACCTCATTTGGCGATAAATGAAAAAACACAGCCCATCCAGTGGACAATGGCCAACTTGTGCATTAGTAGTTGTTGGTTCACTTTAGCTCATGGTGCATTAGTGGGCATTGGTTCACTTTGGCTAGGACACCATCGTGCCTAGCCTAGTTGGGCAGAGGTGCCTATTATATATATAATCATTTTCATTCAGAATTTTAAATTTTTTAAAATAATAATTTGACATTATACTAATTAATGAAGCTAGTGTGCTTGAGAGTTTCTTTTAGTTTTTTAGCATGGGAGGCAGATATTTTCCACATTTTTTGGCAATTTCAGAAAATAAGTAATTAGTGCCTACTAGGCTAGGTACTATGGCAGTGGTGAGTGGCTTTCATGGTGTACAACTTCCATTTCAGCCAACCTTCCCCAATAATATCACTTTCTTGGGAAAAAAAAGGAAAAAAACCCCACTTTTACATTTCATCCCTCTTAAGATTTCCCACACCAACATTCCTGCACACCATGAGTCCATGACCAGGACATCAACCATTCAATACAACTATTGCTCTCAACAAATCATGGTTTCATATAAACGGTGAGCACTGGGCACCGGAGTCCTACAAAAATTATACCCTGCTATGCTCTGCTTCAATCTACTTGATATTTGTAAAAAATTCATATAATGGATTCACACTTTCAGTTGATATGTTTTGTCCATAGTGTACATGTGACTTTGGCTCATTTTTTCCACAAAAAAAATCCTTTGTATGAGTTGCACTGGAATTTTCTTCTGATGTATAGTGGTGAAAATTTGCCTTAAAAAAAATAAAATGCTGGAGACATGTGTCTTTCCTTGAATACACAATCTTGGTCATAATCTCTTCATTCCTTGTTGCCCCTCCCCCACACCCATAATATACATTAAGCTAGCATTTATATGTCACACATGGGCCAATCACTGTAGTAGTCAATTTGTGGCCAATCATTGTGATTGGGCAATTAGAAGTAGCCATTTTCTTTTTGCTGATCCTTTGAAACCTCCATTACCTACCTTAGATGTAGCCAAGGTGGAGGTCATCCATAAGCCAATTTAGACAAATTTGGCTATTAAAAATAACATCCTTAATTTTTTTTGCTACCTATCTGTACCATGTATAGAAATGTGTGGATATTTTAAAATATTTTCCAATTTAAAAATAAATTCACAATTTTAAAAAAAAGAACCATTGAGTTTGTAACAAAAAAACTCACACAAAAAAAACCCCGCTAAATCCTTAACCATTTTGTTTGATAGAAACTTATATATATAATATATATATATATATATATAATCAGCATTCCCTCAATATTGATGATCTTGTTTCAAGGGTTAACATAGAACCCGTACCAATTGGATGCACAATAATAAACTCATGCAATTGCTTCCTATTAAAGCAAGCCAACTCATCCATGTTAAGTCATATACAACAGCTCATGGTCACATCTTCCTTGGACTAAACTTCAATTTGTGTGCATCCACATAGGGAGTTACATACAGTTAATTGTAGGTCTATATTAAAAATCATCATATATTTGCTAAGTTTGTACCAATCATAATCTAATGCAAAAGATAACCCAATTCATATATTGGAGTACAATGTATCAATGGTTATTTTACATTAAAAAAAAGGTTGAATAGGAAAATTCATTTTAGGTGCCAAATTAGAAGATGCAACTATTCTAGTTGCCTATTAAACATCAAATTATACATTGCTTACATATAATGCAGAACTTTTTGTCACATCAAAAGCTGTTGAATTTGATACAATTTTTACCTTTATATGTGAAAGAATGAAAAATGGATGGTTTTGAAATTTTCAATATATTTAGCATGTTACTATTTGTATGCCAGCCATTTAAAATGAATCGCATTCCATTTTTTTTTTCTCATTCTGGAATTCCTAAAGCAAGGAATGATGATTTTTTTTGTTTGACCTATATTATACTTATTTGTCATTGGGAATCAAATCCCATCTTTATGGCATGGAAGTTGGTAGCACATTTACCCTACTTGGAATTGTAGTTGTTAAATATTTAATTCATGTAAGGGGATTTTTCCTTTTGTTTTCAATAACCTTTCCTCAATGAATATTTCAATTTCTTTTTCATTAACATGTTAATTTATGCTTCTTGGTAATTAAACTTTACATTAAATTTGACACCCTCTTTATGCATACATTCAATGTGTTGTCAAATGTTATGATATTTTTGCTACATCATAGAACTTGGTCTAACTTTCCATTGATCTTGGGGTGCAGCTTGTTGTTCACTATGCTAATGTACATAACACAGAAAATGCTTTTGTTTTGGCCTCCTAAGAGTTCATGAAATAATGATTGATTGTTTTCATATATTTTCCAAAATATAGGCCATGGAATTATTTTATTTTTTTCTTTCAAATTCATCATCTACTGAAAGCTGAAAGAGTTGTTGGTCCTCCTTCCACATTCCCATCCCAGTTTAGTTTTTTTTTATAATTAAATGTTTGGATCAATAACCCAATCTTTTCCACTTATTCACCAAAACTCACAACTAGAAGCTAATTTGATTTTAATTTTATAAAAATATCCATCTAAAGGCATATGCAAAAAGACCAAACATGTTCTAAGATCATAGATTTTTATAATTTAAGTCATGGCAGTGTTAATGGTTATCCAAAAATCAATCCTTTGTATTTCATGCAAATAGAAGTTTTTCAATTATTATCTCTTCTGAAAATTCAACTATCTTATTTAGAATTGCAAAAGAGTTTTGGGAAGAAATGTGCCTGGCTAAATCAAATACCATCTCATATAATGCAAAAAGGAACAAGAATGCAACCTTTGGGAAGAGGCTACAAAAAACAAAAGCACTAAAAACTAAAATTCCAATGATAGCAGCTAATTAGGGCTACTCTACAATTGGTGCAACTCAGCACAAAGATAAATCAAACATATTTTGGACACTGGGACATATAAATATAGCCCCTCCTAATGAGAGGAATATCCTAGTCAGTAAAGATCGGTGCAGTAAAATTATATTTGCAAAAAGGGCTTTTTTACTTAATGCAAGCTAAGCCACCAATCAGGATTAACAATCAAATCCACGACAACACAGTACAAAAGGCCCCACTACATGCTAATCAAATTACTACTTCTTCCAGCTTGATTGCAAACTACAGCCACAGGGCATCAGGTGATTAATACCCACCTCACTCATAAGTCAAAAATAGCAAATTTCATTTATAAGAGCTGCTGCGTTTCAATTCCTAATGGGTGGCAGTATAATTTTACTAGGAAGGAATGTGAAAGACAGACCTGGGAAAGAAGAAGCACACTAACTCTGCTAACAATTTATGGTGGCACACCTCTCTTTTTCTTACCAAATGCAGTGGATGTACCACAACGCCTGCAGACCTGTGGCATATACCAAGTCTCACATCTGTCAAACACTGTTCTGCACAGTTGCCTCTCAGAGAACTTGGCAAACTTGACAACCCAACACACTGGATAAGTTTTATAGATCTGACATCAACACAAACATAAACCCTAAACCCAACCAAGAATATGCTGCACCAGAAAATTAACATGGAATGAACTCTACATTCTCAACACTGACATGTTTTCATCAACACTCTGTGGGTGGTGTCTTAAGAGTGACACCAAGATTCAAGGCAAAGCTTATGTACCTTAGCTGCAGACCCAATAGGTTCACCGCAGCCACTGCAGATCTGACGTCCCCGGCCAGCTCCTGCAGCATACTTCTTAGCAGGTGTGTTCGAACCAGCCAGCTGATTCAACATGCCATAGTCTTGCTTTGAAGAGCTTGAATGAACAGAATCTCCTGAAGGCTCAGCAGGTTTACCTGCTCTTGGGTCCCATGGCTCCATGTGGCCTGATGGCTCAGCAATATCAACCACAAATGGACTTTGTGGTTGCTGCACTTGCACTGACATGGCAGCAGGCACCTGTACGTCACTGTCGGCATGTGCCCTGCTGGAAGTTTGTGACGCAACCTCATCTGGGCTGCTGCTGGGTTCCTCACTCACTTTATCAGAGAGAGGATCGAGGCCACAAAGGGTCATGAGGTGTTGTTGGTGCAAGTAGGTAGAGAGTGGCTTGCCAGCATCCTGTACCATCCTGACCATGCTAACACGCTCACCACCACGATCAGGCTGACTATTAAGGTCAATTGCTGCTTTACCAGGACCCTCCTCCACACCAACATCACTCTGGTATACCAAGGGAGTAGTAGGGTTTTCTTCACCAACAGCACCCCCTGATGTTTCTGGACGAGAAGCAGCATCAAGCAAGGAAGCAGAGTCAGAGACATCATCATGAGGCCAGCCACGCTTCTTACGTGCTAGTTCTGACTCCCGTTCAAATTGTCGTTTCTTTCGGCGCTGCATAAGGGTTTTGAAGCGGCGTTTCACCGTAACACACACATTACATGTACAGGTGGCTTTGTGCTTTGGGCCCTTGCCACTCGGGGGTTGGATGCAAACAATGCAGCTACAGCCTGGTCGATGCCTTGGGTGCTTTGTGGTGCGCATTGGTGAAACTGGACTACTTGTTGCTGCTACCTGTGCCAAAGTATCTAACCCTACTGCTGTTGTGGTGATTAGATCCCCCCCCACCGTAGCCACCAGCATTGTCCTTGAGGCACTGCCCTGCTTCCCACCCTCTGCATCATGTCAGCCACCCCACCACCCAGGCTCTGTCACCCTCCATCCACAACCCAGACCCCACCTCATCTCTCCTCACAACCAGAGTCCCTGACCATGTAAACAAATCTAGAAAATCAAGGAAAACATAGGAAGTATATACTTGCCTTGTCCAGATGCCTGTCTTAGAATCACTTCAAGCTTTTCATTGCTCACTTCCTGAGGTGCACTGCACGAAGCTCTGTCATTCCAACCAACCCTAATTTGTCATTTCACACTGTAAATACAGACAGGTAATAGCTCCTCTCCCCTCCCCATATGCTGAGGTGAAACATCTGACAATGTGTACAATATCTACTTTACTAGAGATTTTTGGTACTCAATTGGGAAATGCCTGATGTAAAATCCAAAGTTTGCACCCTCATAACAATTTTCTAGCAATGACAACAAGATGGGCACAGAGAGATGATGAGCTAGTTGACCTTTTCAAGTCCCAAGTATTTTGACTACATGACCAGTGTGAATGTATAACAGCTTCAAAAGGCAAGCGTCGCCAGTTGCCACACTCATCACATTGTGCCCATTGGTCATGTTCCCTGCATCCTCCACATCCCCTGTAGTCAGAGGCATTTTGCAAATACAGTGCACAGATGAGTGACTCTGCTCACACACCATAAGGAAGAGAAAGAAAGTGTTCTCAGCTTACCCAGAAGGTGTGATGCTCAAGAAGGTTTTCTTGGCAAAAACAGGAGGCTCCTGCAGCCACAACACCAGTGCACATCAATGATAAATTGGTAACATAATCACCACAATGCTCTCCTCTGATGAAAACTGTGGACAGGACTGTATCCCACTTTTCTTGACTGTGTACATCAGCTTGAAATGATGGTGATCACAATCATCCAAATTCCAGCCTACCACAATCCTCAAATCTTTGAAAAATTGAACTAGGCTTTCCAGGATCAATATGGTTTGAAGAACCTCTAAATCACTTGCAGCAAAGAATCAAAATCAGCAGGTGCAACTTTCCAGGTTTGTGAGGTAAGTACCGAATATTCTTCAAACTCGTGACCATCAATGGTGATCTTGGTGGGAACGGCCAATGGAGGAGGGCGCAGCAGCTCTTGGGCCTCCTCCCAGCTGCTCTTCAGAAGCAAGGCGTCATCAGTGTCAAAGCGCAGTCGCTTACTCTTGGAACCCAGGGGACGTCCACGTTTTCGATCTAGCTGTGTAGTCAAAGCAAGCGTGCTGTCTTTCAATTTTGCACTTCCTCCCTTACCAGCCCATCCATCTACGATCTGTGGTGCCACATAATTTGCACCAGGTAAGCCATTACTGGTCATAGTGCCTCCTGTTGCCCCAGCATCCTGAACCACACCCAGAGCATAATTCCATTACTATTTGTCACAAACATGATGTAGTAGTATGCCTTCACAGGGCTGGCACCCACTATCTCCTGCTTACACCACCGATGGTGGCTAGAATCAAATAGATATATAGCTATCCATCAAGCAAAGTGTCAGCATCTGCAAACCTGAGAAGACAAAGATGAAGGAGCTCTGCGGTATCCCATCACCAGTTTCCCATCCGCTTCCAGTCTGCTGAACGTAACTGCAGATACATACGAAATCACGTCAGTGTGTCCCTTCCCTGCACCATCCATCACGTCCAATTGCAGCAGCTCATAAGAAACTCCACTTGTGTACATACCTGTGTCACCTGCTTGAAGGCGCATGGATTGAATGCATGGTGTAACACCCTCCAGCACATACATGCGACTATTGTTGTTGGGCCAAAACCGGAACTGGAATACCCATTCCTTCCCTGTAACATCCTGTATCTTCAATGGTAACCCCTCTGGCTGGTGTATGGGGGGGAAATATGCCTGCAGCCATTTTCAACTATGAGAATTATTTCTTTGGCTATACCACCAGTCCCCACCACCCCCTCCCTCCCTCGCCGCCCATTTACAGCTTAAAACACACCACTCAATCAGGAGAGAAGTATCCAGATAGAAATGTGATTTTTGCATACCTCAGCACATGCTTTCGGAAGCACAAGGCGACCAATTCGGCCCGCATCACTTGCACTAAGCATCTTCTCAAAAAGTGGAGTGATCACAGTATTGGTACTGAAGACTGATAGTTAAGAAATAAAAGTAGACTGTAACCAGATTACCAACCATGTGAAACCCAAACTTCCTGATTTCCCAGAGCCTGCCATCTTCTTTGGCATATGAACACAAATAGAAAGCTAGTCAGGGCAATGACGGTGCCCTCCCAAAAACATCACATCATCTCACACAAACAGCCACTTTTCTGGCATCACCCAACGTGTAAAATTGGAAAAAAACACAAGAAATCAAGATGCTTCTCTATGTCCACCCAAAGCATGTGACATAGATCCACCAGTAAACAGGAGGGGATACTCTCCAGATGTGATCTGCTGGAGCTCCTGGTCTGTGATGCGAGGCCAGTAGCGGGGAAGAAGTTGATTTCGCCCTCTGCCCTCCCCTGGTGGGCGTGCAACACGAAGAGGTGCTTGTGGATCAAAGCCAGGTTCCGCTGATGGACCTGAGATAGCAGGTCGAGGTAACAGCTGTTGGACCCGTGGTGGCCGATAAAACCCTGTGGTCTTACCATCTCCCAATTCCCCTGCTGGTCCTGTCTCCAAACCACCCTGCTGCTGCTGGCTTGCTTCTCCAGAGACCTCTTTGGCTGGGCTGGACCTTCCTGAAACAATCAAACCAGTAGAAGGCATCTCTGTGCCTGACTTTGGTGAGGGAGAGGAGCTCTCCACATGACCTGGTGACTCCATGCCTCTACCATCAGTCCCTTCCCTGGCTGCATTTGGACTATGTGCCCTTGAGCCCACTTTGGAACTGTCCAAATTGTGGACATGTGGTTCCAAATCTGAAATGGCCACCTCTTGCTCCTGGGATTTGGTCCCAAAGGCTTGACTCCCATTCAGCTGCTCACCTTTGAGGGAGGAATCCCAAGGTGCAGGATGCACTGCAGCATTGGTGAGAGGTGCAGCACAAGCAGCAGAAGAGGGTGGTTGCCATGGTCCAGGCTCAGACTGGCAAGCAGCCAAAGCTAAACCCTCACACTGTCGTCTGTCAGTTGGATCTTCCCCTTTCCCACGTGTGTGTGCTTCTTTTGCCAAGAGTTGCTGTCCATGTTTGCCCACCTGCTCATTACCCCACACGAAGAATATCACAACTGTTGCCGAGAGACTAATATGTGCACCACAGAAGTGGAGCGAATTCAGTGCTGCCTCTGCTATGTGGCTCGAGACATCCAGAAATTAACATGACACTTGACCAAGCATGTACATATCATCAGATAGAGTCATGTGTCAGATATAGATTGCATTCCTAAGCCACTCTCAGCATCCTTGGACTAAAGAGCTGGTAAACTGACATTACCATGGAAGAAGAAGCAACAACATCATCTTGTTGGGCACAGCCACTGCACTCAACACCGCCTTTATCAAGTAAAACCAGCCCATAGACTGAAGCTATGCACCCACAGTGCACACGCTGCATTCAACCCCATCCAATTTCTGTCAATTCACTGTCCCCCTTTCTGCAGGTGGCGGGCTAACACATCAACCCTAATTTTGTTGATTACCAAGTGTAATCCCACCAAAAAGGAGTACCCTAACCCTATTTCCAATGCAACTCCTACACCCACCATTTTCTTTATGAAGGTTCCAGTGAAACATCACTAATCTGAATAAAGAAAGGAGGAAAACCCAACCTTTTTACAAGAATTGCATGTCCTCCAGCCTGCATCATCACTATGAAATGTCTCACAGAAGCGAAACTGTTCATATGCCAACCTGCCAACCACAACACCAATATTATGCACACAGCCCTCAATCACTTGCAGCAAGCATGCTCCCAAATAAAAAACTAGAACAAAACGAGAAAAAAGCGACATTGTGTAAACCATGCAGAAAAGAAAAAAGATGAAATCAGCTCTAATTCCATGATGACCAAAATGCTCACACATCACAATCCAGTTCAATGCTCTAAAAACCCACTTGATGGGTCACCATTTAATTGAGTCTGTAAGCAACTGCACTGCAAAAAAACATCATGCATTGCATATTTGTGCTCTCTTGAGAGTTAGAAAAGAACTAATTCTCCCTCACAAAAGACATGATCATATGTGCTCAATATCAGACCCATCAGCATACAACATGCATGCAATAAGCAAGCAACTAAGTCTCAAGTCTTTGATGCAAATCCAAGAATGAAAACTAAACTTGGCTGAAAATCAAATGTCAACTGAAAGTCTCTGAATCTAAGACATGTACTAAGTCCCTCAACAGTTGGGTCATGGGCAAGAACACTAGTTGAGATCAATGACAATAGTATGCGGAGCTTCAAATTCATGTGAAAATTATGTCAACCTTCAAGAGATCAAGAGTTGACTACAACTCAGATCAGGATGAATTTCACTCGGTCTGTACCTCATGCATGTTAGCAGCCCCATGAAAGCTTGCACTTCCAGCTCCTACCGTTCCCCTACTATTCAGCTCTGTTCTAGAAGGGAAAAGCTTCAGAGTAGGACCCAAATTGAAAAAAGGAAAGACAAGAATGGGGTCATCAGATCACCAAATACCCACGTGTCGACTCACTTCCTCTGTAAGCAGACAGAGAGAAACGTCAGACGCATGGGGAGAGGAGAAAAGCAAGCAAGTAAGTCCCCATACCCACAAGAATCGCAGAGATACGCGGTGTTCCCCGCACGCAACACCCATCCAGGTCGCCATTTGCTAGAGCCACTGCTACCGCACTTGGTATTCCAACAAACTTGACGAGCAGCAGCGGCAGCGGCGGCAGCAGGAACTTCCACTGCAGCAGCTTCCAATCCGTCCTCTTCTCTCATCTTCGATTCTCTCTCTCAGCTTCCGACAACAACAATACCCAAAATAACTAAAACACGCCCACACACACACACACACACACCCCGCCTGCTTGCTTTCCTTCGCTTCGTCAACGGCACCGCCACAACCCCCACAAAATGCACCAACAAATTAAAAAAAAA
>Ga0209208_10000246_pt1 | contig 65110 bp, 60 predicted proteins | sample S1TSphfallax_3_FD_187694 | JGI IMG/M metagenome (GOLD analysis project Ga0209208, IMG submission 187694) | Host-associated microbial communities from peat moss isolated from Minnesota, USA - S1T2_Fd - Sphagnum fallax MG (SPAdes) (version 2) | ecosystem: Host-associated > Plants > Peat moss >... | reverse complement strand
TTTTCTGTACACTTTCCCTTCTTGTTTGCGCCGTGAACGGTTCGTAATCCCCTCTGGGACTGCGCTTTCTCAGAACTCTTTGGCGAGTTCGACCCAGAGCCTGACGGAGGCGGGATCATGGATGAGTGAGGACTGGGAGCCGATGCGTGCGGCGAGGTAGGATTTGGCGGTCCAATGGTGGGGTCCTGCCCAGTTGATGCCTACCCCGCCGCCGCTCAAGGTGGCAGAGTTGGCTCCTGAGACCCAGGGGTTTTGGTTAATGACGATGTGCTGGGAGTCGAAGAAGGCGGCGGCCTGCCAGGCGCCGTTCGCAAGCGTTCCCAAGTCGTGCTGGAACTCGACGGTGCCGAGTTCACCACTGTCGCCAGAGAGGACGCCTAAGTCATAGGCTCTAACGGTGTAGGGACCACCGGCGACCATTTTCTGCGAGGAGTCGAGATTGTCGCTGGTCCACTGTCCGGCGAAGGACAGGTACACGCCGTCGGTGGCAGTGAACTTCTGCAGACGCGCCAAGTTCAAGTTCCACTTCGAGAAGTCGCCTCGACTTTTGGCGGTGATGGCATCTGAGAGTGCGGCGGCGGCGTTGTCGAAGTCGACGTGGCCTAAGGTGACGGTCAAGCTTGCAGTGCTGACGGCACCGGCGAGCGTCGTCTCGCGCGCATCGCCCGTGAGACTCGCGGCGGCGGTGTCGAGGTGCCGATCGGTCTTGATGTCGCTGGCATCGAGATCATCATGGAGGGTCAAATGATCGTACTGAAGCTGGGCATTGAGGTTGAGTGTCTGACTCCGCACCACGGGCTGTTTGGCCCACAGACTGGCATCCTGGGCGGTGCCGTGGCCATCGAGGGACTCGAGCCCATCGCCCAACTTGTAGTGCAGACCGGAATAAGCGCCACCAAAGCGGGTGCCCAAGCCGTTGGCGGTTGCTTCGTAGGAGAGCCGGCCATAGTTCAAGTCCTCGCCGGAGCTTAATCCCGCGAGGGAGAGGAAGTCGCCCTGATCGAAGGGGTCGATGAGGCTGATGGTGGCGCCGCCGCGGGTGCGGCCGGTGTACTTGTTGCCATAGTCATCGACCGAGGCGACGGCGGTCCAGCGCGGCCCTGGCAGCGTCGTGACGCTCAAGTCCGAGGTACCGACGGTCTCGCCGGGCTTGATGACGGCATCGACGGCGATCTTCGGGATATCGGAGAGCAGTAGCAGGACGTGATTCATCTCGCTCTCACCGATGACATCGCCGACCTTCAAGGGAGCCAAGGTGGAGGCCAGGAGGGAGTCCCGCACGTGGCTCTCGTTCTTGAGCGTGACCTTGCCATAGCGCGCTTCGAGGACCTGGATGAGCACCGCACCCTGCTTGATGGTCTGCGCCGGGATGATGGCGCGGGCGAGCGGGAAGCCGTGGCTGTGGTAGTAGTCGGTGATGCGCTCGGCGACCTCTCCCAACTGGGCGAGGGTGAGCGACTGACCTTCGGCGGAGGCGATGAGGCCATGCAGGCGGGCGGTTGGGAACTGGGTGTTGCCGCTGATCTGCAAGCTCGTGACGGTGAAGGCCTCGCTCGGGGGCAGCGCAGTGCCGTTCTCGCCCTCGATGGTGAGTCCGGTGGCATTGGACTCAGGGGCCGCCGGGGTATTGGGTTTTAACTGTTGCAAGAGGTTACCGGCACCGGGTGCGACCGGCGGCGGCTCGGCCGCTGATGCGCTGAGCGGCAGCAATGCCACGACGGGTAGCAGCGCCAGTAGCGGCACCAAGGCCGCGACGGGCAGAACAGAGCGAATGCTCGAGGCGAGCGGCGTCATTACCCACTGCGAGGGCGCCGTTGCCTTCACAAGTTTCATGTCACTCGTTTCCTACGGTGAGGTTTCCCGGCAGACGCAGTCCGCCGTTCTCGATGTGCAAGGTGCCGACCGCGCCGATCTTCATCGCGACGTTGACGGTGGTGGCTTTGTGCTCGGTGCGGGTGGTGGGTTCATCACTCAAGGCAGCGGAGCCGTCAGTTGCATTGGATGCGCCAGTCGCACTGTAGGCGCCAGTCGCACTGGAGCCGCCCGTCGCATCGACCACGTCACTCGTGGCGGCGGTCGCTGTCGGCTCGGCCGCGCTCGCCAGCACGGTGATGGTGGGCGAGGCGTTGATGGTTTGCGGCACGGCGCCCAACTGCGGCGCGACGAAGGACGACTCGACCTGGGACTGCGCGGCCACGACCGGCGGCGGGGTGGCCGTGACCACCGGCGTTGGTGGCGCGGTGCCGACGGCTGATGCCGATGCGGGCGAGATGGTACCGGTCAAGCCCGCGGGCTCGACGAGCGAGTAGTTACTTGCGCTCGCACCGCTCAAGGTATCGGTGGCGGTGACCGGGATGTTGCTACCGGCGTTAGCTGAGGCGAAGACCCCGGATTGCAGTAAGGAGACACTATCGCCGGAGACCACGCCGACCAAGGTGCCATCGATCAATGTGGCACTGGTCGTGCCATTGGCGACCTTCGGCGCCACCTCGGTGCCGGTGACGCTCAAGGACGCGGGTGTGATGGTGCCGGTCAGGCCGGTGGGTTCGACGAGGGTGTAGTCACTTGCGTTCGCCCCGCTCAAGGTATCGTTGGCCGTGACGGCGATGCCGGTGCCCGCGTTCTTGGTGGCGTAGTTGCCGGATTGGACGAGCGTCGCCGAATAGCCGCTCACGAGGCCATTGAGCGTGCCATTGACCAAGGTCGCCGCGGTGGTGCCATTGTATGCCCGGTCAGCCACCGCGCTACCGGAGACGGTCAAGGAAGCGGGTGTGATGGTACCGGTCAATCCAGTGGGTTCGACGATCGTGTAATCGCTCGCGTTCGCCCCGCTCAAGGTGTCGGTGGCGGTCACGGCGATGCCGGTGCCCGCGTTCTTGGTCGCAAAGCTACCCGACTGGTTCAAGGTGACGCTGTCGGCGGGGATGAAAGCACCGGGGATGCTGGTCGAGTTGATGACGCCGGACAAGGTGCCGCCCGTCAGGGTGGCGACGGTGGTGCCGTCGAACACCTTGGTGGCGACGCTCGTGCCGCTGACCGTGACGGGCTCCGGTGTGATCGTGCCGGTGAGGCCCGTAGGTTCGACGAGCGTGTAGTCGCTCGCGCTCGCACCGCTCAGGGTGTCGGTGGCGGTCACCGCGATGCCGGTGCCGGGGTTCTTGGAAGCGAAGATACCGCTCTGGTTCAATGTGACGCTGTCGCCGCCGATGAGGCCGGTCAAAGTGCCGCCGGAGAGAGTAGCGACGGTGGTGCCGTTATACGTGCGACCGGCTACCGTGGTGCTGGAGACGGTCAACGGTGCAGGGTTGACGGTTAGAGCGCCATTAGCATAATTGATGAGGTACCCAAGCTGGTCTGAATACAATCCACCCGGAGTGATGACGTAACTGCCTTCCTGGACGGCCCCCTGTGAGCTTCCACCGTATGTCGCTGTGCCCAATACCTGCCCGTCGCCGCCCGACGTGATATAGGTCACCCCGCCTTCGTTACCGTTTGCCGTCGCGTCATAATTTCTGCTCACGCTGGCGGCCGTTACCGTCAGTGGCGTTAGGAAGGAACGGAGTAAGGGTGTGGTCTGGCCTGCGTACATGATCCACGTGGGACTCGTGAAATCCCAGCCAGCGGATGTGAAATAAGACTGCGTCATCATCTGTGTCGCGGTCAGACCCGTGGCTTGCCCCGCCACGTCGGCGATCGGGCCGTTATAGTTGGCGAGCCCGGTCAACGTAGGATTTGAGGACTTGTCGTAAAAGCTGTTAGTGATCGTTCCAAACGAACTGCCCACCAAGCCGCCGGCCATATTGCTGCTGGTCACCGGTCCTTTCGCGTAAGTCTTATCAATGGCACCGTAGTTGGCTCCCGCCACACCGCCTGCGTATCCGCCCGCGTTGACCGAGCCGGAGAAATAGCTGTTGGAAACGTGCCCGCCAGCGTGGTTTTCCCCCACCAGGCCGCCGCCATAGCCCGCGGAGTTGACGCTGCCGGTGGCGAAACTCTTCGTGACGGAACCGTAATTTATTCCAATTAGGCCGCCGTCATATTCATAGACGGTCGTGGCAGTTAAACTTCCCGAGAAATAGCTGTTGGAAATCGAGTTGGTTGGGCTACTGGAATAGCCCTGCAAACCGCCCACCGATTGGCCTCCAGAGACGGTGCCGCTGAACGAGCTGGCGTTGATCGATACGCCCAATTCCGCATCGCCCACGAGCCCACCGACATAATCATTTCCCGTGACCGTGCCGTTGGACACCGCGAGATTGGCGATCGACTTGGATGCAGACGGCAAATAACCGAACAAGCCCAGATTACTGTTAGGAAAAACCACGGAGACATTCGAGATCGTGAGCCCCCCTCCATCGAAACTACCCGCGAAATACGGCGCGTACACTCCCTGCGGCAGGCTGATATTGGCGGTCAGTCGAAAATTAGCGGCTACGTTGGACTCGACGAAGCCCAGCATATCTTCAAACCCTTGAACGCTACTGACGTCGTAGAATCCCCCGGCCCCGGTCGGCAGCGTAGCGGAGTAGTTGGCGATGCTGAGCACCTCGCCGTGTGTGAACCAATCCACGTACTGTGCGTGATAAATTCCGCCGGCCGTCAACTGGTGTGCGCCATTGATGAGTACAGCGCCGACGTCGTAGAAGGAATTGCTCAGCGTTGCGTTTGAATTCACCTCTATTAAACCGACCAGGCCGCCAACTTCGGCGGGTCCGGTGACGTTTCCCGTCGAGTAGCTGTTGCTGATGCTCCCTGGAACGAGCGTGGAACCGATGGAACGAGCGTCGAGAATGCCGGTCAAACCGCCAATATCCGTGCCGGTTCCGGTCACCGTACCCGTCGCATAACTGTTCGCGATCGAACCGTAGGTGCTGCCGGTCAAGCCCCCCACCCCCTTTAGACCGCTGATGTTTCCAGTCGCGTGGCTGTCAATCACTGCGCCTAAATTGTCCCCGACCAAACCGCCGGTGTAATGGTTCGACCCGCTGACGTTCCCGGACGCACTGCTGCCGCTGATCGAGCCCCAGTTAAGGCCCACCAAACCACCGACATCATCGCGGCCGTTGACCGTGACATTGGCGGTTCCACCTTGAAGGGAACCATAATTCACCCCCGCAATTCCACCGGCGCCTTTATCCGTGCCGCCCGTGGCGGAGACGGTGCCGGTGACGGTTATAGTCGACAGCGAGCCACGGCTGTAGCCGACGACCAAGCCGGAGTAATACGCACCGGCGACGCTGCCTCCCGAGATCGTCAGGTTTTGAATCGTTGCACCGGGCTGGGTGTAGCCGAAGAGGCCGACGTTGTTGGTCGACGTTCGATCGATCGTCAGGTTGCTGACGGTATGATCGAGTCCGTCGAACCTTCCGGTAAAAGCGGCCGTGTTGATTGCGCCGATCGGAGTGAAGCCCTCATTGGAATTCCAAGCGGACGTGGCACTGGCATCGATGTCGGCGCCGAGTACGAAAGACCCCCCGAGGTTGGCACTCGCAGCCATCCCTTGTAACGTTGCCGTCCCGGGAGCCGTGGTCGCGTCGCCCGACTGTCCGAGACTGGTGATGACGGTGTACTGAACGGGTGTTCCGTCGGAGCCCAACTTCGTGGTGAAGTTCTGCCCGGCGGGCAGGTTCACGGGCGCATTGACGTTGTAGACACTGGTGTTGCCGGCGTTGACGGCGCCCTGACCGTACTGGAGCACGAGACTCGCGGTGCCGGAGCCATTCATCGTGCTGTTGATGTTGATGTTGTTGTAGGCGGTGAGGGTCAGGGTGTTAGCACTCCAGGTGACCGTGTCATTGACGTTGATGTTGCCGGAGGTGCCGGTGCTGCCCGAGCTACTCTGGATCTGCACGTTACCGGAGCCCAGTGCGCTCGAGAGCCCGGCTCCGGTCTCATCGCCGCCCGAGGGGGCGATGGTGAAGTCCGTGGGATCAATGAGCCAGGTGCCGTTCAGCCCTAAGGCAGCGGCGGTGGTGACCTTGGCGCCATCGGCGATTTCGACGTGGGCGCCTGAGGTCTCGACGGAGCCGCCGTGACCGCCATTCGGTGCGGAGGCATCGAGCGTGCCGGCGACATGGACCGTGCCGTCGGTCATGCCACCCAAGAGCGTGATGGTGCCCTCGTGATTCTCGACCGTCCTTGCTTCGATGACCCCAGTGTTGTTGACGACGCTTGCGAGCAGGCTGTTCTTGGCGCCGGCGGTCATGAGAACGGTGCCGCCGTCGGCACGGATCAGGCCGCCATTGGATGCCTCGCTCTTAAGGACACTGGCATCGACCTGCAACTTAACGAGGCTGCTGCCTGCGAAGGTGAGGGTAGCGGCACTGCCTGCGCCTAAGGCGACAGTGCCGAGTTGGGCGCTGATGACGCCCGTATTGGCGACGTGATTGCCGAGGAGGGCGACCGAGCCGCCGTTGGCGGCCGTGATCGCGCCTTCATTGATGACGCTGCCGGTGCCTGTGCCGCCGAATGATTTGGTGCCCGAGCCCGCGGTAGCAGGGTCGAGATTGAGAGTGGAGGCGACCAAGCCGCCGACATCGACTTCGGAGCCCTCACCGAAGATCACGCCATTGGGGTTGATGAGATAGACCTGGCCGTTGGCGTTCAGGTGCCCCAAGATCGAGCTGGCGCTCGCGCTCAGGATGCGATTGACGGCGATGGCCGACGCATTGGGCTGGACGAAGTCGACGGTATCCTGGGGGGCGACGTTGAAGCTCTGCCAGTTCACGAACAGGTTCTGGCTCGACTGGGTGATGGTGGTGGTCGAGCCCGACTGGGTGATGGTGCCGTTGCCGCCGGTGACCACGCCGCCCGCGGGGCCGCCGGGACCGGCCTGGGCCACGGTTGCCGAGAGGGCGAGCACCGTTGCGACGAGAGAGCGACACGACCGCTTACCGCGACCGCGGGCGGTCTCGGCCGCCGGGACGTAAGCGTTCAGCGCTTCGTTCCATACCAAACGATAGATCCGGTTGAGCGAGGCGTGTTTATTCATCAATCTCTCATCAGCAGGACAGTGATCGATCTCGATGCGATTTGTGCAGCATCCATGCGTCGACTGAATTTAAGTTATCGTTTAATCCGAGCGAATCTTGAGCTGATGCAATCGTGGACGCTGTCACGAAAAAAAACGCTGAACAGAAAATTTTGGGGGTTTTCCCGACAATCTTCGAGTATGCAGTCAGGCTCGTGCACGCGCGGGGCTGAAGTTTCCCGCGACGACGATCAGTTGGAGTTGCATGAAATGTGTCTGACCGTTTTCTCGATGGTAGGATCGAGAATGAGGTTCACGATCGCAGAGGTTCCGCCCCAAGCGAGTTGATGGAGGCTTTCCTAGATGACGACATTTGTTGGAGTGACCGGCTTACCGCGCGCCGGTTCTACGCTGCTGTGCCAGCTATTGGCGCACCACCCTGAGATCCACTGCGAGGGGCGTAGCTCACCGCTGTGTAATACGCTCCTCGGAATCCGTCGCATGGTGAGCGACGACACGTTTTTCCTCTCGCAACTCGATACCGCTTTTGAATCCAGCTATGCACATCTGGCGGCGGCGATGAAAGGGTTCCTGCGCGGCTGGCACGCGGGTACCGAGGCGCGGGTCGTGATCGACAAGAATCGCGCCTGGCTGCATGCGGTGGAGTTCCTACTGCACATCGAGCCGGATGCGAAGTTGCTGGTTTGCGTGCGGGACATCGCGCAGATCTACGGTTCGATCGAAGCCCAGCATCAACGCACCATCCTGGTGGATTTCATCGATCATCTCGCGGACTTCGATCGCTTCGGGCGGGCGGATATGCTGTTCGCCAAGGACAAGGCGATCGGTGCTCCGCTCATCTCACTGCACGCAGTGCCGGATCTGCCGAAACACGTGCAGGAACGGCTGTATTTCGTGCGGTTCGAGGACTTGATGGCGAAAACCCAAGCCTGCATGGCGCATGTGTATGCCTGGCTGGGTGTCGCGCCGTTGCCGCTGGATCTCGAGAATTTGCAGTTAGGCGTTCAGGAAAGCGACAGTCACTATCACATGAAGTATCAGCATACCCAAAGCAGCCGGGTGGTCCCGCCCAAGAGGCATGACATTCCGCCGCGCATCCAGGCGCAGATCGAGACGGCGTACGCCTGGTTCTATCAGACTTACTATCCGGCGAAGGGGTAGCGAGTACGTGGTATGACGCCGTGTGCTAAGCTTGCGCCAATGGAAATCAATCAACTCAAACGGTCGATCAAAGATCTCGAGGAGCGCACAGACTCCTTGAGGAGGTATCTTTGATTACGACAACAAACACGAACGCCTCCAAGAGGTAACCCGGGAGCTCGAGCAGCCCGGCATATGGGATGATGCGGATCGCGCTCAGGAACTTGGCAAGGAGCGCGCCAAGCTGGAAGGCGTCGTCGGCAACCTGGATCGCCTCACTCGAGGACTGAAGGACGCTGGAGAGCTTCTCGACCTGGCCGCGGAAGAGAGCGATCTGTCAGCCGCGGGGGAGATCGAACGCGATGTCACGGGGTTGGCGGAGGTGGTGGAGCGCCTGGAATTCCAGCGCATGTTCCCCGGCAAGATGGATTCGCACAGCGCCTTTCTCGATATCCAGGCAGGTGCCGGCGGCACCGAAGCTCAGGACTGGGCAGCCATGTTGCTGCGCATGTACTTGAAGTGGGCGGACGGCCACGGCATCAAGACTGAAATCATCGATCAGAGCGATGGCGAGGTCGCCGGCATCAAGGGGGCGACCATCAGCATGGTGGGCGACTACGCCTATGGTTGGCTGCGCACCGAGACCGGGGTGCACCGCTTGGTGCGAAAGTCACCCTTTGATTCCGGCAACCGGCGGCACACCTCGTTTGCCTCGGTGTTCGTCTCCCCGGAAGTCGACGATGACATCGACATCGAGATCAATCCGGCGGACCTGCGCACCGATGTGTATCGATCGAGCGGTGCCGGCGGCCAACATGTCAACAAGACGGAGTCCGCCGTGCGCATCACCCACGTGCCCACCAACATCGTGGTTGCCTGCCAAAGCGAGCGCAGCCAGCACAAGAACCGCTCGACGGCCATGAAAATGCTGAAGGCGAAGCTCTATGAACTCGAATTCAACAAGCGCAACGCCGCGGCCAAGGTCCTCGAGGATTCGAAGTCCGACGTGAGCTGGGGCAACCAGATTCGCAGCTATGTGCTCGACCAGTCGCGGATCAAGGATTTGCGCACCGGTGTCGAGATCGGCAATACCACGGCGGTGCTCGACGGCGCGCTCGACGTATTCATGCAGGCGAGCTTGAAACAAGGTCTATAGCCTGGTGGCGGCACAACTCCGGGCGAGCGCATCCGCTGGCGAACGCTTCCCGAATGGAGATCCCGATGAGCGATAACGACGAGAATCATTTGATCGCCGAACGGCGCGCGAAGCTTGCAAAATTGCGCGAGCGCGGCGTGGCGTTCCCGAATGATTTCCGGCGCACGGCTCTCGCGGCCCATTTGCTGACCGGCTACGGCGAGAAAGCCGCCGAGGTGCTCGACGCCGAGGCGGTGCAAGTCAGCGTGGCGGGGCGGCTGCGGATCAAGCGGGTGATGGGCAAGGCGAGCTTCGCCAAACTCGAGGATTCGACCGGGCAAATCCAAATATTCCTGCAGCGTGAGACCTTGGGCGACTCCTACGATGAATTCAAAACCTGGGATGTGGGGGACATCGTCGGTGCGCAGGGCGTGCTCTTCAAGACCAAGACCGGCGAACTCTCGGTGCGCGTGCTGGGTCTTCGGTTGCTGACCAAGTCGCTGCGTCCATTGCCCGATAAATGGCACGGCATCGCCGACACCGAAATGCGCTACCGCCGTCGTTACGTCGATTTGATCATGAACGAGCCGACGCGCCAGGTTTTCGAGACTCGCTCGCGCATCATTCGCTATTTGCGGGCCTTCCTCGATGCGCGCGGCTTTCTCGAAGTGGAGACGCCGATGCTGCATCCCATCCCGGGGGGTGCCGCGGCGCGGCCTTTCAAGACGCATCACAATGCGCTCGACGTCGACATGTACCTGCGCATCGCGCCGGAGCTTTACTTGAAACGCCTCACCGTCGGCGGCTTCGAGCGCGTCTACGAGATCAACCGTAATTTTCGCAATGAGGGCGTCTCGACCAAGCACAATCCGGAATTCACCATGCTCGAGCTCTATCAGGCGTATGCCGATTATCAGGATCTCATGGTGATGATCGAGGAGCTATTCCAGGGGGTTGCCGATGCCGTGGTGGGAAATCGCAAGCTGGTTTATCAGGGTGCCGAATACGATCTGTCGACGGGCTTCAAGCGCATGACCATCGAGGAAATCATTCTCGCGAACAATCCGGAGCTCGACGCAAAGGCGCTGCGTGATGTGGACTACCTGCGCCGCGCGTGCGATCGCCTGAAGATCCCTTACAAGAACGCCGATGGGGCCGGCAAGCTGCAGATAGAGATCTTCGAGCGCACCGGCGAGCACACCTTGTTGCAGCCGACTTTCGCCTATGCCTATCCTGCCGAGGTGTCGCCGCTGTCGCGGCGCAATGACCACGATCCCTTCATCACCGACCGTTGGGAATTCTTCATCGGTGGACGCGAGCTGGCCAACGGCTTTTCGGAGCTCAACGACGCGGAAGATCAGGCGCAACGCTTCAAGGATCAGGTGGCCCGCAAAGATGCGGGAGATGAAGAGGCCATGTACTACGACGCCGACTATGTGCGTGCACTCGAGTACGGCATGCCGCCGACGGCCGGCCTTGGCCTCGGCGTCGATCGCATGGTCATGCTGTTCACCGATTCGCCGTCGATTCGCGACGTGTTGTTGTTCCCGCACATGCGTCCCGAGTTTTGAGTCCGGGAGCGGGTCCGATCGGGGTGTTCGATTCAGGCGTCGGTGGCTTGACGGTCTTGCATGCGTTGCGCAATGCGCTGCCCGGAGAAAATTTCGTCTATCTGGGCGACACGGCTCGCCTGCCCTACGGCACCAAGAGTGCGGACAGCGTGGTGCGCTATTCGCTGCAATGCGCGGGCGCATTGGTGGAACGCGGCATTCGCTGCCTGGTCGTTGCCTGCAACACGGCATCGTCGTCCGCGTTGTCGGCATTGCGCTCCCGCTATTCGACCATCCCGGTCATCGGTGTGATCGAACCCGGAGCGGCTGCCGCCTCAGCGGCTTCTCGAACCCGTCACATCGCAGTCATCGGCACCGAAGGCACCATCGCGGGGGGTGCCTACCAGCGCGCCATTCACTCACTCGACCCGAGCATCCAGGTGAGCGCAACCGCCTGCTCCCTGTTCGTCGCTTTGGCGGAGGAGGGGTGGGTGGAGGGTGCCATCCCCGTGGCCGTTGCCGGGCGGTACCTGGACCCGATATTCCACACTCCCATGACGAGGCTGCCGATCGATCGGTTACCGGACGTGTTGGTCCTGGGCTGCACCCACTTTCCGATTTTGGAACGCGCGATTCGCGCCGTCATTCCCGATTTCGTGAGAATCGTGGATTCAGCGGCATGTGTCGCCGCCGAGGTGGTGCGCCAACTGCCGGCCGCGGCGGGCGTCGATGGCGGCAACATGACCTGGCTGGCTACCGATGGGGCCGATCGCTTCGCGCGGGTCGGCGGCATTTTTCTGGGTGAGACCTTGCGTGCCGAGGAGATCGAAATCATCGACCTTTGAGCCGTTGGTGCCGGTGGTGCCCCTTTGCAGGTGCTGCGCCGGCGTGGATGCCGGGTCTTCCGGAGATTCGCGACGCACCTCGCGGATTCGCCGGGCGCCGTGTGTTCATACTCGGCTCCCCGTAACGCAATAAAAGGCGATTCGATGGTCGCGATGTCGGCTGCTGCACCCCTTCTGTCCCAAGCGGGACAGCGGTTGTTCGCCCGCTTGGTGCGTGCCTTTCCCGGTCATGTCGTACTGGCGCAAGTGGCCTTGTCACGACTTTTGTCGGCCGATTCGCTGCCCACCCATGCGCCGGGTGCACCGCGACAGCGCCACGGGGTTGCGGATTTTGTCGTGTGCCGTGCGGATTTCACGCCGCTTGCGGTGGTTGAATGGGATACCGGAGCGCGATCGTCCGAGGAAAACCGCGAGCGGCACCGGCGCAGGCATCGATGGCTGGAAGATGCGGGCATCAAGGTGCTGCGGGTCGTTGCGGCGGACTTGCCGACCGAAGGCGCCCTGAAGGCACTGGTCGCCGCGCTGCCGGTGAAGGCGCCGCATCCGTTGATGCGCCAAGCATCCTGAACCGTTTTTTTCGCCGCGCCGATTGCCGGCGCCAGACCGGACATGTTGCGCGGGCTGACCTTCAGTCAGCGCAGCAAACCGAAAACCGCCACGCTGTTGGTCGTGCCCACGAACACCTTGCCGTCGGCGATCGTCGGGGTGATGAATTTGTTGCCGGTGCCAAAGTGATCCCGGCCGTTGGCTGCCTGGTTGCTGTTATAAAGTTCGACGCCAAGGTTCGCAGCGTCATAGGCATGCAGTACGGCGGGGTTGGAGTTCTCGCTGGCCCAGACGATGCCGTCGGCCGCACCGTTGGCGGAGATGCTGGGCGCGGTGCCGGGCGCTGGAAATGCCGACGGGGATTGCGATTGCGGTTCGCTCGACAAGCGCGCGTTCGCCACCGTAAACGCCTTGAGCGGCGCGCCCACGGCCCCGTAATACAGCGTGCCGTGAAAATAGGCGGGCGTTGACCAGATCCCTCCGGGCAGCGCTCCGGTGACCTCTTGCCAGATATGGTTGCCGTCCGGGTGGAATTTCCCCATGGAGTCGCGATCGACGACGTAAATGTTGGTGTCCTTGCCTGCGCCCACGACCAGATGTTTCACCGAGCCGGCCGCATCCGTCATGTCGGGCAGCAAGAGGGCGCCGCCCGATCCCAGATCCCGGTCGGTGGCGGACTCGGCGACTTCATTCGACATGGTGAAATAGTCGAGGACCCTCAGCGTGTGAGAGGTCGGCCCCGTGCCCCCGGCGGCGGTCTGAATTTTCAAAACCGAGTTGCCATAATCACCGTTGCGGGGAAAGCCGCCAGAGTCCAAGGTGGTGTCGAAGTCGCCGTTGGCGCTCAGCAGATAGAGATTGCCGGCCGCATCGGCGGCCGGGCCCCCACCGCTCATCCAGATGGCCGGGCCCGCATGGCCGTTGGGTGCGATGTTGAGGACGGCGGTGCGCTCAAGGGTAGCCTCGCTAAAACCGAGGATCCAGCCGGTGTAGGGCGGAATGTCGCAATGCGAAGTCCAACTGGTGTAGATCGTGCCCCGGTCGAGCAGCAGCGCGGCGCGTTCCTCGTACTGGCCCGGATCGAAGAGGGTGGTGCCGCCTCCGCGAACCGGAAAAGTGGCGGTTACTTCCCGTGGACTGCCCGGCAACTCAGCGCCGGTGGCGAGATCGAGGGCGTGCAATCGCTGGTGGTAATTCGATAGGCGGTCCTTCGACATGGCCACCACGTAGAGCGTGCCATGCGCTCCCGCCGCACGGTCGATCACGGGAGTCGAGGTGATGCCGATGTCGGGCCGGACCTGGCTGCAGTGCCGATTGTCGCTCGGCCGCTCGCCTGCCCCGAGCAGCGTGACCCGCCAAATCAGAGTGCCCTTGTCTGCGTCGAAGGCATAGACCGTATCCTGTTCGGTGGCCACGAATACGGCTTCTAAGGGCGTGCCGTCCACGAGCAGCGCGGAGGTGAACAAGGGCTGTGCGTCGACCTTGCCGTCGACCTGAAGATTGCGCAGCAGGCCGAAGTGTGTGGCATCGACATTCGATGGCTTGAGCGTCACCTCCGACAGGTTTTGGGCGCTGCGCTGCCGGTCGTTCTTGTAGGTGAGAACGTCGGTGCCGCTTTGCGAGGGCCGAGCGCTCTCTCCGGCAGGTGACGTGCCGCCCGGGCCGGCAATGCCGGTGCCCCCGGTGCCGGCGCAGCCGGCGAGGACCGTTCCGGCTGCGAGGGCCAGCAGTCGAGTCAGGGCATGGCGAAAGGGAATTTTCATGCTTCAGGCGGCCGGCAGGGAATAGGGCAGCGGCAGCGTCACGGCCGCGATCGGGGCTTGGTCGGTGTCCGCGGTGCCCGGCTCCATACTCAGCACTGCCAGTGCCTCGTGAATCTCGCCCTCGTTAACGATCTCGATCAGACGGCCGGTACGGCCGTCCTCGAGCCGCACGGCCTGACCGACCACCCATGATCCCGCCGGCAACCCCAGCCTGAACATCCGGCGTTTGATCCTTCCCAAGTGCTGGGTGCGTGCGATGATCTCCTGGCCTGTGAAGCAGCCCTTGCTGAAACTGATGCCATCGAGAAGATCGAGATTCAGCATCTGCGCGACGAAGAGATCGCGGGTGATTCCATAAATTTGAGGTAGGCCGGCCCGGATGTCGGCAAGCCGCCAATCAAGTTCGCCCGATGGGGCCGTGGAGACGGGTCGGGCCTGAAGGCTCTCGCGACTGCCAATAAGCCAGCGGCGCCCCCCATCGCCGCCGACCGGGGCGCTGCCGATGCCATCGACTTCCGTGTAGCCGTCGCCGACGGGCGGGGCGTCAGCGGCGGGCGGGGCGTCAGCGGCGGGCATGCTCCCAACGGTGGGCGTGCCCGCCCATTGGCCGAGCACCATGAACTGATCGCTCAAATCCTCGATTCGGACCTTCGAGCGCATGACGTACTTACGAAGGCCCTCGATGGTCGGTGTGAGGATGTCCTGCGGCAGGATGGCGATGATCCCGGTGGAGTGGGGGAGCAGGGTGAGTACCGCGAGCACCCTTCCCTGTGGGGTGGAGAGCGAAGCGCGTAAGGACTGTCCGGCGCCGAGGCGTCGGGTGTCGTTCGATAGCTGCCCTTGGAGGAACGTGGCGGCGTCGGGCCCGGCAAAGCGGATGAGGCCTAAGTGGGGGAGGGCGTACGTATTCATTCGGTCAATGAGAGAGGCAGGGCGGCCTACTGTCAACCCCGGCCGTGACTGGCGCGCGTGCCGGGTGCGCAGGCTAACAAGCCCCGGGGGTCCGCGTGCGACCTGCGGCGGCGATTTCGGGTGAAAGCGGGGATTTTCTGGCAAACTATCCTGCTACAGAAACGTGACAACAGTTGACCATGACCGACCAGGCGCAACCCGCCGACCGTTCGCCCTCCCCGGGAGTGGCGATCACCCCCGAGACCCTGTCCCAGGACGCGGCCTCGCCACCCGCCAAGGGCTCAGTTCCGGCTGCACCGATTGCCAGGCCCCTCGAAATCGGCGGTCGTCAGGGGCTCGATCCGACCCGTTACGGCGACTGGGAACTCAAGGGCCGCTGCATTGATTTTTAATGTTCAGGATTGAATCGTAATGCCCGTACGCTCCCGGCCGCTGTCGCCGCATCTGGAAATCTATCGTTGGCAAATCGGCAACTCGCTGTCCATCTTGCATCGAATCACCGGGGTGGCGCTTGCGCTCGGATTGGTCGCCTTGTCCTACTGGCTGGTGTCGCTCGCGGGGGGCGAAGCCTCTTACGGGACTGCCATGCGGGCATTCACCCATCCCATCGGCTGGCTGTTCCTGCTCGCTTGGACTTTCTCGTTTCTTTACCATCTATTGAACGGCGTCCGCCATCTCTTATGGGATGCTGGCTATGGGTTTGAGCGCAATCAGCGCCACATCAGCGGTTGGGTGGCCGTGTTGGGAGCGCTGCTCTTGACGATCTGCGTGGCGGCGGTGGTATGGCATGGAGGGAGCCGATGAGTCTGCGGAGTCCATTGGGACGGGTATTGGGTACCGGCTCGGCGAAGGATGGAACGGGCAGCTGGTGGGCGGAGAGAGTCTCCTCCGTGGCGCTGATTCCTCTCACCCTGTGGTTCTTCTTTTCGCTGCTGCTGCTGCCGAGCCTCGACTATGGCACGGTCAAAAGCTGGCTGGCGGTACCGTTCAGCAGCTTTCTCGCCGTGTTGTCGATCGCCGTGCTGACCTATCACTCCTATCTGGGCACGACGGTGGTCATCGAGGATTATGTCCACTCGACGGGTTTGAAGGTTTTGTCCCTGTTGACTCTGCGTTTCCTGTATGTGCTTTGCGGCGGCGCGAGCATATTTGCCATTCTCCATGTGGCGTTCGGATCGTAGGAAGACCATGAGCGAATACAAGTTTATCGAACATACCTATGATGTGGTGGTGGTGGGCGCAGGCGGTGCCGGCCTTCGCACCACGTTCGGCCTTGCCGAGGCGGGACTGACGACAGCCTGTCTCAGCAAGGTATTTCCGACGCGCAGCCATACCGTCGCCGCCCAAGGAGGCATCTCTGCCGCGCTCGGTAACATGGGCGACGACAATTGGCGGTGGCATATGTATGACACCGTCAAGGGCTCTGATTGGCTGGGCGACCAAGACGCCATCGAGTTCATGTGCAAGGAGGCGCCGGCGGCGGTCATCGAACTCGAGCATTACGGAGTGCCGTTTTCACGCACCGAGGAGGGCAAGATCTACCAGCGCCCGTTCGGCGGTATGACCACCCATTACGGCAAGGGAATTGCTCAGCGTACCTGCGCCGCGGCCGACCGTACGGGCCATGCCATGCTGCATACCCTTTACCAGCAATCCTTGAAACATGAGGCGAGGTTTTTCATCGAGTATTTTGCACTCGATCTCATCATGGAGGAGGGGGAGTGCCGCGGTGTCATTGCGCTCGACATGACAGATGGCACCTTGCACCGGTTCCGCGCCCATCAGGTGATTCTGGCCACGGGCGGTTATGGCCGGGCGTGGTTCTCGTGCACGTCTGCCCACACCTGCACCGGCGACGGCGGCGGCATGGCGCTGCGCGCGGGCTTGCCACTGCAGGACATGGAATTCGTGCAATTTCACCCGACGGGCATCTATGGGGCCGGTTGTCTCATCACCGAAGGCGTGCGCGGCGAGGGCGGTTATCTGACCAACGCCGATGGTGAGCGCTTCATGGAGCGCTATGCGCCGAACGCCAAGGACCTGGCGTCGCGCGACGTGGTGAGCCGCTCGATGACCGTCGAGATCCGCGAGGGCCGCGGCGTCGGCAAGCACAAAGACCACATCCACCTGCATCTGGAACACCTGGGTCCGGCGGTGGTCAAAGAGCGGTTACCCGGAATTGCAGAAACCGCACGGGTTTTTGCCAACGTCGACGTGAACAAGGAACCCATCCCTGTCCTGCCGACGGTGCACTACAACATGGGCGGCATTCCCTGCAACTTCCATGGTGAAGTCATCACAACCCAAGGCGGGGCGGAAACCGTGGTTCCGGGCCTCATCGCGGTGGGCGAAGCCGCCTGCGTATCCGTGCATGGCGCGAATCGCCTGGGATCGAATTCGCTGCTCGACCTCGTGGTGTTCGGACGCGAGGCTGCGCGACATTGCGCAACGATGGTCAAACCCGGAACGCCGCATCGGGCATTGCGCGCCGATTCCTCCGACCTCTGCATCGCCCGGCTCGACAAACTCCGCCATGCCAAGGGTTCGCGGCGCACGGCCGACATCCGGCTCGAGATGCAGCGTGTCATGCAAAGCGACGCAGCGGTGTTTCGGACCGGCGAAACGCTGGCGGAAGGCAGGCGCAAGCTCGCTCAAGTTTTCGACTCGTTCAGCGACGTCAAGGTCACGGATCGATCGATGGTGTGGAATACCGACCTCATCGAGACGCTGGAACTCGACAATCTGCTCGGGCAGGCCGTTGCGACCATGCATTCGGCACAGAATCGCACCGAGAGCCGCGGCGCGCAGGCGCGCGAGGATTTCCCTAACCGTGACGATGAAAATTGGTTGAAGCACACGCTGTGCTGGATCGACGAGCGGGGCAACTCGCGCTTCGATTACCGCCGGGTGCATCTGAACACCCTGACCGATGACGTCGAGGCCGTGCCGCCGAAGGCGAGAACCTACTGATTGTAAGACCAGGAGTCCCCCATGGCCGAATTTACGCTGCCCGCCAATTCCAAGATTCGAAAGGATGGGCGAGTACACAAGGCGCCGGCCGGCGCGACCAACGTGCGTGTGTTCAAGATCTACCGTTTCGATCCGGACGTGAATGAAAACCCGCGGATCGACAGCTATGAGGTCGACATGGACGCCTGCGGTCCGATGGTTCTCGACGCGCTCATCAAGATCAAGAACGAAGTCGACTCGACGTTGAGTTTCCGCCGCTCGTGCCGGGAAGGCATTTGCGGCTCTTGCGCCATGAACATCGACGGCAAGAACGGCCTGGCCTGCATCACCGCCTGCGCGGACGTGAAAAAGGACATCCGCATCTATCCTCTGCCGCATATGCCGGTGATCAAGGACTTGGTGCCCGATCTTACGAATTTTTATGCGCAGTACGCGTCGATCAAGCCCTGGTTGCAGACGCGCACGCCGGCTCCGCCCGACGCGGAGCGATTGCAGTCCAAGGAGGATCAGGAAAAGGTGGATCGGCCGTCGGCGTGCATTCTGTGCGCGTGCTGTTCGACCAGCTGCCCGAGCTATTGGTGGAACAGTGATCGCTACCTGGGACCGGCGGCGCTGCTGGCGGCCTATCGATGGATCGTCGACAGCCGGGACGAGGCCACGGGCGAGCGGCTCGATCAGCTCGAGGATCCTTTCCGGCTCTACCGGTGTCATACGATCATGAACTGCACCGAGGCATGTCCCAAGGATTTGAATCCCGCCAAGGCGATTTCCGAGATCAAACAGACCCTGGCGCACCGGCGACATTGATCGACTGCGCGACCATGAACGGAGAGATCGGCAAACTGCGCTGGCGCTGCCGGCGTGGCATGAAGGAGCTCGATCTGTTACTGACTCGTTACATCGATGAGCACTACGGAGCCGCCGCCGCCGCAGAGCAGGCTGCGTTTCAGCGCCTCCTCGAGCTGCAGGACCCGACGATTTACGATTATGTGCTCGGCCGAGACGCACCGGCCGATCCGGCACTCCGTTCCCTCCTCGAGCGCATCACTCGCAAGCGTCCCAACGACGTCTAATGCGGCCGCCGGCGGCTGCCAGGATCGATCCTGTGTGGAAAGTCACGTTTACTGTCAAAAGCGCACGGAAATTGTCGAACTTTTCCGCAAGGTGTCGGTCTATCGCGTCAGGCTGGCGAGTTACCCGGCCGGTTTGGGATCGTGCATGAGTGTCGAGGAAAGCGATCTCCAACTGGTCGAGAAGGTCCAGCGTGGTGAGCGCGCGGCTTTCGATCTGCTGGTACTGCGGTATCAGCACAAGGTACTGAAGCTAATCATGCGGTACGTGCACGATGCGACCGAGGCTGAGGACATTGCACAAGAGGCGTTCGTGAAGGCGTATCGGGCATTGCAGTCGTTTCGCGGTGACAGCGCGTTCTATACGTGGTTGTATAGGATCGCCATCAATACCGCGAAGAATGCATTGGTGGCCACCAAGCGTCGGCCGATGGATTATGACTTGGATCTGCAGGATCCCGAGCAGTATGAAGTCCACGCCCGATTGGCCGAGTCGGAGACGCCGGAGGGTTTGCTGCTCACGGACGAGATTCGCGACACCGTGAACCGGGCGATCGAAAACCTTCCCGAGGATTTGCGCACGGCCATCGTGCTGCGCGAGTTGGAGGGTTTGAGCTATGAGGATATTGCACAGACGATGGACTGCCCGGTAGGCACGGTGCGTTCGCGGATCTTTCGCGCGCGCGAAGCGATTGACAAGAAGCTACGACCCATTTTTGACGGCGGCTTGGGCCGGCCCGAGGACACATGAGCGAACAGATCCGTGAACAAGTCTCGGCGTTTCTCGATGGTGAATTACCCAGTGCGGAGGCCGAGCTGCTGCTCAAGCGGCTGACGCGCGATGCGGAGCTCCGTGAGAGTTTCGGCCGCTATGCCCTGATCGGAGAATCGTTGCGCGGCGGCAGGCTTGGGTCCATCACCCAAGGGTTCACATCGCGCGTCAACCGTGCCATCGACGGCGAACCGGCTACGCTCACTCCGCCGGGCGCGAAGTCGCGTGTATCCCGAGGGTGGCGCTCGCTCGCGGGCGTTGCCGTGGCTGCCGGCGTCGCCGCGATCGCCATCGTCTCCTACCAACAGCGGGTGATCGCACCGGTGAGCTTGGCCGATTCGAAGGGCGCTGCCGCAGCCATGGCACAGAATGTCCCGGGCTCGCCGGCTGTCGCGGTCAAGACCGGCGAGGCGCTTTCGTACACCGTGCCGCAGTCAGCCGCTGCCTCTCCCATGCTCATGCCGGCCGCGCGGCTCACCAATTATGTTTTCGCGCATAGCAAGTATTCCGCGGTCATGGGTCAGAACGACGTGTTGAACGATTTGTTGTCCGAGGCCGATGCGGAACAACCGCAGTCATCCGAGGCCTCGCAGGACTCGCGCGCCGCTCCATGATAATCCCGTTGCGGAGCCGGACTGCCTGGCTGGTCCCGTGCGCGATGGTCGGCGTCCTGCTCGCTTCGCTTCCCCAGCGTTCGCTGGCTGCCGATGACGCCCGGGAATGGTTGGAGCGGATGAATCGAGCGCTCGCGACGCGCAATTACGATGGCACGTTCTTCCATTTGAGCGACGGTCGGGTCGAAACGATGCGTATCGTTCATCGCGTGCACGCGGGACGGGTGACCGAGCGGTTGGTCTCGCTGGACGGTTCCGGGCGCGAGTTCGTTCGCAACAACGACGAACTGACGTGTTACCTGCCCGATCAGCACACCGTATTGGTGGAGCCGCGTCAGGATCGGGGGCCCTTTTTGGGCTCGTTGCCGCAGTTCGGCAGTGACGTCAACGAGTTCTATCATATCGAGGCGTTGGACAGATCACGGGTGCTTGGCCATCCGGCCCGCCTGATCGTGGTCACTCCCACGGACCAATACCGTTTTGGCTACCGCTTATGGCTCGATGAAACAACGGCCATGCCGCTGAAGACTCAATTGTGGGACTCGCACGGGCAGGTCATCGAACAGATTTTATTCGCCCGTTTGGACATGCCCGAGTCCATCCCCGACAGTGACCTCACGCCGGCGGCGTCCACCGAGGGCATGCACTGGGTGAGGCAGGGTCCCGCTTCGGACCCGGCGTCGCCGGCCCTCTCTGCCTATCGGGCGAGTGAGCTGCCACCCGGCTTCCATCTGACGGTAGCGGGTGCGCAAACCCTGGGTGGAGCCCGCATTCCGGCCGCTCATTTGGTGTACTCCGATGGACTCGCGACGGTGTCGGTGTTTGTCGAGGCACCGCGAGTCGGAGCACCCGTGTCGGCCGATAAAACCGAGCCGGCGCCGGAACCACCGCTGCAGGGACTGGCCCGCGTGGGTTCCGGGTTTGCCTTCTCGACGGTGGTACAAGGACATCAAGTCACGGCCGTTGGTGAAGTACCCGCGCAGACTGTCGAATTCATTGCTCATTCGGTGCGCTCGTTGAGCGGCAGCGATCTCGCCGCGCATTGAAATTCGTCCTCTATTCGCGACCCCATTGCGGGCTTTGTGAGGAAATGATGGCGGCCCTGGCCGCGTTGCCGGGGATCGCCGGCATTCCCATCGAGGTCGTCGACGTGGATGAGGATCCTCTTGCGCGAACGCGGTTCGGCCATAAGATTCCGGTGCTGCTCTTCGCCGGTGAGCTCGTCTGTCACGGGCATCTGGACGCCGCGGAAGTGCATAAGGCACTCGCCCATCACCGCCGACCGGTATAATACGGAGTTTACCCGACGCTCCACTGAATGAAGAATATCCGCAATTTTTCGATCATCGCCCATGTCGATCACGGCAAGTCGACGCTGGCGGATCGGTTCATTCAGGAATGCGGTGGGCTGGAAGCCCGGGAAATGCAGGCGCAGGTGCTCGATTCCATGGATCTCGAGCGTGAGCGCGGAATCACGATCAAGGCCCAGAGCGTGACCCTGTCGTTCAAATCGGCGAGCGGCGAGGTGTACCAGCTCAATTTCATCGACACGCCGGGTCATGTCGATTTCTCGTATGAGGTATCGCGCTCCCTGGCCGCCTGCGAGGGGGCTCTCTTGGTGGTCGATGCCGCCCAAGGGGTCGAGGCGCAGAGCGTTGCGAATTGCTATACCGCGCTCGAACAGGGACTCGAGGTGTTGCCCGTCATCAACAAGATCGACCTGCCGTCGGCCGATACGGCCAAGGTGATCAACGAGATCGAGGAAATCATCGGTATCCCGGCCGACGATGCGGCATTGGTCAGCGCGAAGACGGGTTTGGGCGTTCAGGAGCTGCTCGAACAGCTGGTCAAGAGAATTCCCGCGCCCAAGGGCGATCCTGAGGGCCCGTTACAGGCGCTCATCATCGACTCCTGGTTCGATAACTATGTCGGCGTGGTCTCGCTCGTGCGGGTGATGAATGGTGCGTTGCGGGTCGGGGCGAAGATTCGGGTGATGTCCACCGGCCGCAGTCACCAGATCGACAAGCTGGGGCGCTTCACGCCCAAACCGGTGGCGCGTGAGTCCCTGGAAACGGGCGAAGTCGGTTTCGTGATCGCCGGCATCAAGGAGATCGATGGTGCACCTGTGGGTGACACCATCACCCTGGAGGCAAATCCGGCGGCGGAGCCGCTTGCCGGCTTCAAACAGGTGCAGCCGCGGGTCTTCGCGGGACTCTTTCCGACCAGTACCGATGACTATGAACAATTCCGCGAGGCGCTCAAGAAGCTGAAGCTGAACGACTCCGCCTTGCAGTTCGAACCGGAGGTCTCCACCGCGCTAGGGTTCGGTTTTCGCTGCGGGTTTCTCGGGTTGCTGCACATGGATATCGTGCAGGAACGCCTGGAGCGCGAATACAACTTGGACCTCATCACGAGCGCTCCCACCGTGATCTACGAGGTGCTCCTCACCGACGGCACCCTCGAGACCGTCGACAATCCGACCAAGCTGCCGCCCCAGGACCGCATCGCAGAGCTGCGCGAACCGATCATCACGGCGAACATCCTGGTGCCGCCGGACCACGTGGGCGCGGTGCTCACTCTGTGCAGCGAGAAGCGCGGGGTGCAGAAGAAAATGCTGTTCCTCGGCAGCCAGGTGTCCCTGCAATACGAACTGCCGCTGGCCGAAGTGGTGCTCGACTTCTTCGACCGGCTGAAATCCGCAAGCCGCGGCTATGCGTCGTTCGATTACGAATTCAACCGGTTCCAGGCCGCGCCGCTGGTCAAGCTCGATGTACTCATCAACGGGGACACGGTGGATGCGTTATCGCTGATCGTGCATCGTGACAACTCCTATCAGCGGGGACGCGAGTTGGTGGACAAGATGCAGGAATTGATTCCTCGGCAGATGTTCGACATCGCGGTGCAGGCGGCGATCGGTGCGCACGTCATTGCCCGCGCGAGCGTCAAGGCGATCCGCAAGAATGTGCTCGCCAAATGCTACGGCGGCGACATTACGCGCAAGAAAAAGCTGCTGGAAAAGCAGAAAGCCGGCAAAAAGCGCATGAAGCAGGTCGGATCGGTCGAGATCCCGCAGGAGGCTTTTTTGGCCGTGCTGCAGGTCGGCAAGAAATCGAGTTGAGATCAAGTAAAAGAACCCAAGTCGGGAGTGTCTCGTGAGTGACGGCGATACCATGTTCACCATCCTTCTGTGCGCGAGCCTAGCCTGCGTCCTCGTCATTGTGGTCGATGGTTGGATCATGCGGCCGAAACGCGATCCGAGCGCGACCAGTGCGCTCGAGCCCTGGCTGCCGAAAGTCGCAGGCTATGCGTTGGTCGCACTGGCGCTCGCCATGTTGTGGTGGCTCTTTAAATTCGAGGCGGTCGATTTCAGTCTGATGCTGGTGGTGGTGGGTGCGCTGTCCGGCGTCATCTGGGGACTTGATTGGCTGTTCTTCGCGGGCCGGCGCAAGCGGGCCGCCGCCGCGGCCGGCACTCCGCCCGAACGGATACGGGAGCCGGTCGCCGTCGAGTACGCCCGCTCCTTCTTTCCGGTCATCGTGCTGGTGCTGGTGATCCGCTCCTTCCTGTTCGAGCCGTTCCGCATTCCTTCGGATTCGATGATGCCGACATTGTTCGACGGAGATTTCATTTTCGTCAGCAAGTTTTCCTACGGCCTTCGACTGCCGGTCACGAACACCCTGGTGCTGTCGACCGGCGCTCCGCAGCGCGGCGACGTGATCGTTTTTCGCCTCCCGCCGAACCCGAAGATCAATTACATCAAACGGCTGGTGGGATTGCCGGGGGATCGAATCCGGGTGGATGAGAACAATCAGCTGTATGTGAACGACGTGCCGCAGCCGCAGGTGCCAGGCCCCCCCTATTCGGGACCCAAGCAGGATTTATGGAATTATGCCGGGGTGCCCACGGCCACCGAGACGCTGGGCACCAAGGAGCATCGGATCATGTTCGCCCGCGGGGGCGTCAGGACCGGCGAGTGGGTCGTGCCACCCGGACACTATTTTTTCATGGGGGACAATCGTAACAACAGCAAGGACAGCCGCTGGCAGAATGAGCCGGACGCCCCGGGATTCGTCCCTGAGCAGAATTTGGTGGGTAAGGCGGTGCGAATTTGGCTTAATCTCGATACTCGTGACGGACCTCTCTGGCGGCGCATCGGATCTGCGATTCAATGAGGGTTCCTAAGGAGGATTTTATGGGCCGGAATCGCTGCGCATACCATCAACGACCCGCGGTGGGGGGGCGTTCGCTCGCGGAAACGTCGGCAACGCGCCGCCGCCAACGGGGCATCACGTTCATCGGACTGGCCTGCATTCTGGGGATGCTCGGTCTCATCGCCTACGCCGGGATGTGCCTGATTCCGCTGTATTTGAACTACCTCAAGGTATCCCGGAGCATGGACGCGGCGGCGGGGGAGTTCAAAAGCGACACCGCGGACCCCGGGGCGATACGCCGCTCGCTGGAGAAGCACTGGCAGATCGAGGACATTTCGACCGTCGATGCCAAGGATGTCGAAATCACCAAGGGTGAGAATGGCATGACGCTGCACCTGGCGTACGATGATGCGAGCAGCTACATCTCGAACGTGTCGCTGTTGGTGCATTTCGACAAGACCGTGAAGGTGCCGTGATTCCGCAGGAGGGGGCGCCGGAAGTCGAGCGCTGGGTGGCGGCCTCCTTCGGGCACACCTTTGCCGACTCTTCACTGTGCCGCTCCGCGCTGCGCCATCGAAGCGCCGGTACCGACCATAATGAACGCCTCGAATTCCTGGGCGATTCTGTTTTGAATTGCAGCGTGGCCCGGCTGCTGTTCGACGCGCATCCTCAAGCCGACGAAGGAGCCTTGTCGCGATTGAGGGCGACTTTGGTGAGCGGCGAAAGCCTTGCACTCATTGCACAACAAGTGGGGGTGGGGGAGCATCTTAAGCTCGGTGCGGGCGAGTTGAAATCCGGCGGCTTTCGCCGCGCTTCCATATTGGCGGATACCTTGGAGGCCATTGTGGGCGCAGTTTTTCTCGATGCCGGGTTCGATGCGGCCGCCGCAGTGGTGGCAAGACTGGTAGGACCCCGGCTGTCCGCGTTACCGGCAGCGGAACTCCTCAAGGATCCGAAGACGCGGCTGCAGGAGGCGCTTCAGGCACACGGGCTGGCGCTGCCGGTTTACACTTTGACGGCCGTGGCGGGCGATGCGCATGCCCAATCCTTCACCGTGACCTGCGAGGTGCCTGTGTTCGAGTTATCTGCCGCCGCAGAAGGAGTCAGCCGGCGCCGTGCGGAGCAGTTGGCGGCTGCCAAGGTGCTGGAATCGCTTCCCGCCGAGATCCGTCCGAAGATGGGGCGCACGGCCGGTGGACGACCGGTGCCGGGTGGTGAATCGCCATGAGCGCCCTCTTCCGCGCGGGACATGTCGCGATCGTCGGGCGACCCAATGTCGGCAAATCAACCCTCGTGAATGCCTTGGTCGGCCGCAAAGTGAGCATCGTCACGGCCAAACCCCAGACGACCCGGCACCGAATTTTGGGAGTGGTCACCCGTCCGGAGGCCCAGCTCGTGCTGGTCGATACCCCGGGGCTGCACGAATCGACCCGCCGGGTGATGAATCAATACATGAATCGCGTGGCGATCTCCTCCTCGCAGGACGCGGATGTCATCCTCTTCGTGATTGAAGCCATGCAGTTTACGGATGAGGACCTGTGGGTATGGGAGCGGGTGCGCGGTCTCAAACAGCCGTTGTTCCTGGTCATCAACAAGGTGGACCGCGTGTTCCCCAAGGAGAAACTGCTGCCTTTCCTCGAGGAAATGATGGAGCGCGTGCCCGCGTCGGGCATCGTGCCGGTTTCGGCGCTGCAGTCGGACAACCTCGTGCGCCTGGTGGATCTGGTCGGCGCTCGCCTGCCGATCTCACCTCCCTTGTTCGCCGCCGACGTGCTCACCGACCGGGATGAGCCGTTTCATGCCGCCGAAGTGGTCCGTGAGAAGCTCACTCTCAAGCTGCGGGAAGAACTGCCCTACGGTATCAACGTCCAGATCGAGCGCTTCGCCGATGAGGATAACCGCATCAGGATCAACGCAGTCATCTGGGTGGAGCGGGCCAGTCAGAAAGCCATCGTGATCGGTCAGGGCGGTGAGCGGCTGAAGGAAATCGGGCGACTCGCGCGCATTGAGCTCAATGACTTGTGGCAGCGATCGGTGCATCTGGAACTTTGGGTCAAGGTCAAGGAAAATTGGGCCGACAGCGAAATGGCGCTGCGTCAATTCGGCTACGATACGTTGTAATCCTCAAGAGCCCGAAGGACGGCCCCATCAAAACCTCCGCAAATTCCGGTGCGCGTCGCGTGGCTCTGGCGTCGGCCTACATCCTTCATCAGTATCCTTATCGGGACACGGGTCGAATCATCGAGGCCTTTACCGCAGAGCACGGACGGCTCAGTCTGTTCGTCCGCGGCGCCAGCGGGCCGAAATCATCGTTGAAGGGCATCCTTCAGCCCTTTCAGCGGCTGTTGCTGTCGTGGTCGGGCAGCGGCGATGCCGGTTCCCTGATCGGCGCCGAAATCGACGGTCTGCGAACCAGCCTGCGTGCCGATCGGCTGATGAGCGGATTCTACCTGAACGAGCTGCTGCTCAAACTCACCGAGCGCTGGGATCCGCATCCTGAAATCTTCATTTGCTATGCGCGGTGCATCGAAGCGCTGTGTGCCGGCGAGCGTGAGGAGACGCAATTGCGGCTGTTCGAGAAACGCCTGTTGGACGAGCTGGGTTATGGATTACAGCTGACGATCACGGAGGCCGGCCTGCCCGTCGAGCCGGATCGCTATTATCGGATCGCCGCGGAGCGCGGTCCGCTGACTTGCGTGGAGGACGCGCCGGGTGCCGTCTATGGTCGCTCGCTCACCAACCTCGAGGCAGGCAGTTTCGATGATGCTCGATCGCTCCGCGACGCCAAGCGGGTGCTGCGTGCGGCGCTCGATGCGTGCCTGGAGGGTCGTGTGCTGAAATCGCGTGAGATCATGATGGCACTGCACCGCGCCGCGCCGGCGCGTGCCGGTACCGGCAGCCCCAAGGGGCAGTCGTGAGCGTCGCGACGACACCGGCCGGCATTCTGCTCGGCCTGAATATCGATCATGTTGCGACTCTTCGTCAAGCGCGGCGCGGCCGCTATCCCGACCCGCTGCAGGCGGCTCTGCTCGCTGAGCAATCGGGGGCGGATAGCATCACGCTGCACCTTCGGGAGGATCGGCGCCATATACAAGATCGGGACGTCATGGTTTTGCGGGAGGCGCTGCAAACGCGGATGAACCTGGAAATGGCGGTCACGGACGAGATGATCGCGATTGCGCGGCGCGTGTTGCCGGCGGATTGTTGTCTGGTGCCCGAGTCGCGCGAGGAGATCACCACGGAGGGCGGCCTCGATGTGGTGAGCCGCAGGGCACGGGTTCTCGAGGCCTGCCAGGCACTTGGCTCAGCGGGCATTCGCGTCTCGCTGTTCATCGATCCGGTGAATGCGCAAATCGAGGCGGCCCGGGAGGCGGGCGCGCCGGTGATCGAATTGCACACGGGGACGTTTGCCAATGGTACGGGTGCGGAGAGGGTGAGAGAATTGGAGCGGCTGCGCTCGGCAGCGTCCTTTGCCGCTTCTCTTGGCTTGACCGTCCATGCGGGTCATGGGCTCGACTACCACAATGTTGAGCCCATCGCGGCGATTGGGGAAATCGTCGAGCTCAATATCGGTCATGCCGTGGTGGGACGGGCGATCTTCGTCGGCCTCGCCACGGCCGTGCGGGACATGAAGGATTTGATGCGTTCGGTGCGGCGCCCGCCCGCGTGATATTCGGCATCGGCATCGACGTGCTCAAGGCGGATCGGATCGAGCAGGTCTACGCCAAGCACGGTCAGCGCTTCGTCGACCATCTGCTCATGCCCGAGGAACATGCACAACTGTCGCGCACGCGCCGTCGGGTGCGGTTTCTCGCCATGCGTTTTGCGGCCAAAGAAGCCATCGTCAAGGGGATGGGCACCGGCTTTGCCCATGGGGTCTGGATTCGTGACGTCGGCATCATCCAAAACTCCTGGGGCAGGCCCGAGGTCGTTTATTCGGAGCGCGGCGCAAAGGTACGGGACAGTCTGGGGATTGGCGAAGGCCACGTCACCCTCACCGACGAGGCCGGGTTGGTGGTGGCTGTCGCCGTCTTGATGCGACGTTCGGCATGAACACATTGGTGTTCGACATCGAGACGGTGCCGGACACGGACTTGGGGAGGCGCCTCTACAATTTGCACGATCTGACCGACGAACAGGTCGGACAGATCATGGTCACCCGCCGGCGTCAGGAAACCGGCAGCGAGTTCCTGTCGCATGAGCAGCAGCGTGTGGTGGCGATCTCGGTGGTCATGCGCTCCCGCGATTCCTTGAAGGTGTGGAGCTTGGGGGATGTGGGATCCTCAGAACGGGATTTGATCGAGCGTTTTTTCGATGGGTTGGACAAATTCACGCCGGACCTCGTGTCGTGGAACGGGTCGGGGTTCGATCTTCCGGTGTTGCACTATCGCAGCCTTCTGCACAGCCTGACGGCTGCCCGCTACTGGGAGACCGGCGAGGGTGACTCGAGTTTCAGGTACAGCAATTATCTCAGCCGCTTTCATTGGCGGCATGTGGATCTGATGGATGTGCTGTCCGGATTCCAGGGGCGTGGTCGAGCCAGCCTCGATGCTGTGGCCACGCTCTTGGGCTTTCCCGGCAAGCTCGGCATGGAGGGGTCGAAAGTCTGGGACGTATTCCTCCAAGGCGATATCGCGAAAATCCGGGATTACTGCGAGACCGATGTGCTGAATACGTACCTCGTGTATTTGCGATTCGAGCTGCTGCGCGGGCATTTGAACGCCGCCGAGCATGCCGGCGAGGTGGCGCGGGTGCGCGCGCTGCTCAATGAGTCGAGCTCGCCGCATCTGCAAGAGTTCGCGGCAGCCTGGACTTCCGGTTGAAGCTGGATGCCATCCGGGAGGCCGATGTCCTCGATCTGTCGCACGATGGGCGCGGTATCGCAAGGATCGACGGCAAGGCGGTGTTTGTCGAGGGGGCGCTCCCGGGGGAGCGGGTCCGTTTAAGGATTTTCAAACGCCGACGCCATCTAGATGAGGCAGCTTTGGTGGATGTGCTGTCGGCCTCTCCCGACCGGGTCGCGCCACGCTGTGCGCACTTTGGAATTTGCGGCGGTTGTTCGCTGCAGCATCTCGCGCCGGCTGCGCAGTTGGCCGCCAAGCAGGCCCAGCTCCTCGACACCTTGGCGCGCATCGGACGGGTGGAACCTGCCCGGGTATTCGCACCCCTGCGCGGTCCGGAATGGGCCTATCGGCGCCGGGCGCGACTCGGCGTCAAGTACGTGCACAAGAAGGGCCGGGTGCTCGCCGGCTTCCGGGAACGCGAGAAACCCTATCTGGCGGACATCCGGCGCTGCGAGGTGCTGATACCGCGGTTCGCAAATCTCCCTCTGCAGCTGGCCGCTCTGGTCGAAAGCCTGTCGCTCCGGGAACAGGTACCGCAAGTCGAGGTGGCGGCGGGGGACGGTGCGGGGCCGGGCGGCGGGCCGTCGGCGGCGCTGGTATTTCGCGTAATGAGGGCGCCGGACCCGGAAGATATTGCCAAGCTGATGGCCTTCGGCGAGCAGCACGACGTGCAGATTTTCTTGCAACCGGGTGGGCTCGACAGCATCGCTCCGCTCCGGGACGGCTATCCGGTGCTCGAGTACCGGGTCGACGGCGAACGCATCAGTCTCGAGTTCGGACCCGTGGATTTCATCCAAGTGAATCGAGAGGTGAACATGGCCATGCTGCCCTGCGCGCTCGAGCATCTTGCGCCGACCCCCGCCGACACAGTGCTCGATTTGTTTTGCGGTTTGGGCAATTTCACGTTGAGCTTGGGTGCCCGGGCGGCGCGGGTGGTGGGCGTTGAGGGGGATCCACACCTGGTGGAGCGGGCACGGGCCAACGCCCTGCGCAACGGCATTGCCAATGCCGAGTTCCACGTGGCCAACTTATTCGAGCCGGCAAAATTGGGGGTTTGGGCTGAAAAACCCTGTGATCTGGTCCTGTTGGATCCGCCGCGGGCCGGCGCAGCTGAAATCATGGGACACATGCACCATTGGCGGCCCCGGCGAGTCGTGTATATTTCCTGTCATCCAGGGAGTTTAGCGCGGGATGCCGGGATCCTGGTCGACACCCAGGGATACAGCCTCATCGGCGCAGGGGTGATGGACATGTTTCCGCATACGACACACGTCGAATCGATAGCGGTGTTCGAGAAGAGCGCATGAGCTTGGGACCGCTCATGGTCGATGTTGCCGGACTCTCCTTGAGCGCAGAAGACGTCGAGATCCTCGGCCATCCTTTGGTGGGTGGCGTCCTCCTCTTCACCCGCAATTATCATGATCCGGCACAACTCTCGGCGTTGACCGCTGCGATCAGGGCGGTTCGGACCCCCCACCTGTTAATCGCCGTCGATCACGAGGGCGGCAGGGTGCAGCGGTTTCGCGAAGAGTTTACCCGTCTGCCTGCCTCGCGCGCTTTGGGCCGCCGCTTCGACGTCAATCGGAATGCAGGGCTCGATCTCGCGCGGGCCGTGGCCTGGCTCATGGCAAGCGAATTGCGGGCGGTGGGCGTCGACTTCAGTTTCGCACCCTGCGTCGACCTCGATCATGGGGTGAGCGAGATCATCGGTGATCGATCCTTCCATCGTGATCCGGCGAGCGTGGCCGCTCTCGCCGCGGCCTATGTGCTCGGCATGCGGGATGCCGGGATGGCTGCGATCGCCAAACATTTTCCGGGACACGGCGCCGTGGTCGCCGATTCTCACGTCGCATTGCCCGTGGACCGGCGCGAGCTCGCCGACCTCGAGGACGACATGCATCCGTACCGGCTGCTCATCGACAATCACCTCGCCGGGGTGATGGCGGCGCATGTGGTTTACCCGTCGATCGATGTGCTGCCGGCGAGCCTCTCGCGACGCTGGATCAGCGACATCCTGCGCGTCGATATGAAGTTTCACGGCTGCGTGTTCGCCGATGATCTGTCGATGGCGGGTGCCGTTGCCTTCGGCGATGTGGTCGAACGGACCCAACTCGCGCATGCGGCGGGCTGCGACATGCTGCCCATCTGCAATGATCGGGTGGCCGTCGCCACCGTGCTGGATCGTTTCCGGCCGGGCGAGGCTGCCCCGGCATCTCAGGCGCGATTGGTGCGCATGCGGGCGCGCGGCGAGCCACCCACCGAGATCCGCACGGACCCGCGGTGGCGAGATACCGTGCGACGAATCACGGAACTGGCCGCCGCCCCTCCTCTGGTGCTGACCGAGGAGCCGTAGATGACAAAGCCCATCGAGGCGAAGTTCTTTCGTCGCCTGCTCGAGATTTCGCCGGAGGGAGTCGTCTTGGTCGATGCGCAGAATCCGGATCATCCGGTGATCTACGCGAATCCAGCCTTCGAGGCGCTCACCGGCTACGCCGCTGCCGACTTGATCGGCCAGAATCTGCGGCTGCTGCAGGGCAATGACCGCGAGCAGGACGCCCGCCATCGTCTTCGTGAGTCACTCGCCCGCGGTGAGTCGTGCCGCGTGCTGCTGCGTAACTACCGCAAGGACGGTAGCGTATTCTGGAATGAAACCAGCATCCACCCGCTGCGCGATGCGAATGGCGTCCTCACGCACTTTGCCGGGTACCATCGCGATGCCGGAGAGCGGCTGCGCATCGACCCGAAGGTGTCGCGCGATTCGTTGAGCGGAACTCACCAGCCGACGACCGTGGCCATCCGCGACGACCGCATGACGGGTTTGTTCACCTTGCCTTATCTCGAGGAACTATTGAAGCGCGACTGGGCGATCGCCCAGCGTGAAGGACGAAGCATCGCCGTGTTCGCGATCGACATCGATGCGTTGGACCTCTACAACGCGACGTTCGGCCGGGCGGCGGGCGATTCGGCCATCCGGCGGGTGGCGAATTGCATCAACGGCTGTCTGCGCCGGGCAAGTGACGTCACGGCTCGTATCGATGGAGGCAGCCTGATGGCTTTCGCTCCCGGCCTGTCCAACGAGCAGGCGCTGCGCCTCGGCCAGACGATGGCCGAGCGGGTGCGCGAATTGCGGATCCATCATCCGCGCTCGGCGGTGCTTCGCTACATGAGCGTCAGTATCGGCGTCGCTGCGCTGACTCCGGCCGCGGGTGATGCGCCGGCGGTGCTGGTCGAGAAATCGCAGCGGCATCTCAAGCTCGCCAAGCAGTCCGGCCGCAACCAGGCGGCCTGACATGCAGCCGCGCGGCGGCCGCGCGCTCCCCCGCGTGGCGGAGATTCGCCCGCCCGCTAAACCTGTATCATCGGCGGTCCAAGCGCCCGCTTGAGGGCGCCGTTCCGTTCAAGCACCACAAGGAGTCTCCATGGCCACCGCACCTGCTTCATCAGCATCCATCACCCTTCCTGCGCTACCCTGGGCCGAGAATGCGCTGGATCCGGTCATCTCAGCCAAAACGATCAGCTTCCATTATGGGAAGCACCACAAGACCTACGTCGACAACGTCAACAAGATGATCGCGGGCACCGACCTTGCCGATTTGCCGCTCGAGAAGATCGTCACCGCGACTGCCGGCAAGGCAGACAAGGCGGGAATTTTCAACAATGCGGCGCAGGTTTGGAACCATACCTTCTATTGGAACAGCTTGAGTCCCAAGGGCGGCGGCGAACCTCCCGCCGTACTCAAGCAAAAGATCGACGCAGCCTTCGATGGAATCGAGGCCCTCAAGAAGGAGCTCTCGGCCGCCGCGGTTTCGCAATTCGGCAGCGGTTGGGCGTGGCTGGTTCTCGACGGCGACAAATTGAAGATCGTGAAGACCGCCAATGCGGAGACGCCGATCACGAGCGGGTTGAAGCCGCTGGTCACCATCGATGTATGGGAGCATGCCTATTATCTCGACTACCAGAACAAGCGTGTCGACCATGTCAATGCCGTGTTGGATAAGTTGATCAATTGGGAGTTTGCGGCCGCCAATCTGGCGTGAGCGGCGCAGCACCCTTGTGACCCCACGACCCGGACCCGCGTAGCCCGCGGGTCCGCGCTTCAAGGGCCGTGTCGGATTTCGTCCTCGGCCCTTTGCGGCGCCTGCCTACAGAGCGGCGGCAGGCTTTCGGATTATGCTGCGCGCCTCATTCACCAGGGGTAAGGGTTATGAAATCAATCAGTCGGATTTTGGCGGCTTGCGCCGTGTTGTCTTTGTCGTTCGGTGTTGCGCAAGCGGCCGAGGGAAAATTCGGCGACACCGTGGCCTTGTTCAAGAATGCGGGCCAAAGCGGTGCATTCTTCGCCAAGAGCTATGCCTATGCCGTGTTTCCGAACATCGGTGAGGGCGCGTTCATCGTCGGCGGAGGGTATGGAACCGGTCATGTCTACGTTCATGACAAATGGGTTGGCGACGTCAGCCTGACCGAAGTCAGTGTCGGCTTCCAGGCGGGCGGCCAGGCCTTCAGCCAGATCGTTTTCTTCAAGGATAAGCGTGCGCTCGATGAGTTCGAGTCCGGTTCTTTTGAATTCGGCGCCGATGCCAGTGTGGTCGCGATAACCGCGTCCGCAGGTGCCAGCGCGAACACGAACGGCTCGCAGGCCGGGGCAAGCGGCGGCATGAAGGATGCCGTGCTGCGTGGCGAATTCTACAAAGGCATGGCGGTGTTCACGATCCCGAAAGGCGGCCTGATGGGTCAGGCCTCCGTCGAGGGTGAGAAGTTCAAGTACACACCGCGTCGCGAATCTTAAAAGCAAGCGTCAGCCGTGCCGCGCCCCGGGGGATCGTCCGGGGCGCGTAGTGTACAGTGTCGCCTCCAATGAACTTTTGACGAGAGGCGATCCATGTCCATTTCCGTTTACGAGCTGTCCATCCCGGTACTGAGTCGAGGCTTGACGAACCTGTCGGCCATTCTGGACAAGGCGGCGGCCCATGCGGCAGCCAAGAAATACGATTCGAGCGTGCTCGCGCAGCTGCGTCTCTATCCGGACATGCATCCGCTGTCACGGCAGGTGCAAATTGCCTGCGATACGGCGAAAGGGGCGGCCGGCAGGTTGGCAGCCGTGGAAATTCCCAAACACGAGGATACGGAAACCACGCTGGATGAGCTTCGTCAGCGCATTGCGAAGACGCTCGACTATTTGAAGACCGTCAACGCCGAGCAAATCAATGCGGCCGCCACCCGTCCCATTGAAATCAAATTTCCAAACGGAGCGTGGAAATTCACCTCGACAAGTTATCTCACGGATTTCGTGCTGCCGAATTTCTACTTCCATGAAAGCATGGTCTATGCGCTCTTGCGCATGAGCGGCGTCGAGATCGGCAAGACCGATTTTCTCGGCTCTTTGCAATAACCCGGCCGGCTTTCGGGTCAACGGGTTGCTTGCGTTCCAACGGCGGAGTGAACAACTGCCGCGCCGCCGGCTCTCACGCGAGCAGCTCGACCAAGAGCTCGATGCGGGTGAATAGATTCTCCTCGGTGCGCGCATCATGCGTGAAGCGCAGCTTGAGGGGGCCGTCCAGCCGATAGTCCTTCGGCTTGCTCTGGATCAACTTCATCACCCGTTTGGCATCGACTTTGTTCTGTTCTTCGAAGACGATGTAGCCTCCCGTGCCGCCGGCGTCGATCTTGCGGATGCCGAGTTCTGCTGCGCGCAGTTTGATCTGGGCGGTCCTGAATAGAGACTGGGCGTATTGCGGCAGGGGGCCGAAACGGTCGATCATCTCCGCCTTGAGTTCGTCGAGCTCTTCGCGGTTGGGTGTGCTGGCAATGCGCTTGTAGAGCATGAGGCGAAGATGAACGTCGGGGACGTAGTCCTCGGGAATGAGCGCCGGCAGATGCAGTTCCACCTCGACGCCGGAATCCATCGGCCGGTCGAGATCGGCCTCCTTGCCGCTCTTCAGCGCCGCCACCGCCCTCTCCAGAAGCTCCATGTACAGGTTGTAGCCGATTTCCTGGATCTGGCCGCTTTGTTCGTCGCCCAGCAGCTCACCAGCGCCGCGGATCTCGAGATCGTGGGTTGCCAGTGTGAAGCCGGCGCCGAGTTCCTCGAGCGATTCGAGCGCCTCGAGCCGCTTGATCGCATCGGCAGTCATCGCTTTGCGCGGCGGTGTGATGAGGTAAGCATAGGCCCGGTGGTGGGAGCGGCCCACCCGACCCCGCAATTGATGAATCTGCGCAAGCCCGAACCGGTCGGCGCGGTCGATGATGATGGTATTGGCCGTCGGCACGTCGATGCCGCTCTCGATGATGGTGGTACAGACCAGCACGTTGAACCGGCGATGGTAGAAATCCAACATGAGCTGTTCCAGCTCGCGCTCTCGCATCTGGCCGTGACCCACGGCGACGTTCGCTTCGGGGACGAGTTCGCGAATGGCCTGGGCAGTTTTCTCAATGGTCTCGATGGTGTTGTGCACGAAGTAGATCTGGCCGCCGCGCCGGATCTCGCGCATGGCAGCCTCGCGGATCACCGTTTCGTTCCACTCGAGCACGAAGGTCTTGACGGCCAGCCGTTCGGCGGGCGGTGTGGTGATGAGCGACAAATCGCGCAGCCCCCCCATCGCCATGTTCAGAGTGCGCGGGATGGGAGTGGCGGTCAGCGTCAGCACATCAACTTCCGCGCGCAGCGCCTTCAACTTCTCCTTGTCGCGAACGCCGAAGCGGTGCTCCTCGTCGATCACCACGAGTCCGAGATCCTTGAAACGGATCTTGCCTTGGAGCAGCCGCTGAGTGGCAATGACGATATCCACCGCACCGGATGCGACACCGGCAATGACCCCCTCCGCCTCGCGGTTGGTCCGGAAACGCGACAGGCTTTCCACCCGGACCGGCCAGTCGGCAAATCGATCCGTGAAGGTGGTGAAGTGCTGCTGGGCCAGCAGCGTGGTGGGTACCAGCACCGCCACCTGCTTGCCGGCCTGCACGGCGACGAAGGCTGCCCGCAGGGCGACTTCGGTCTTGCCGAAACCCACGTCGCCGCAGATGACCCGATCCATGGGTTTACCCGAACTGAGATCGCCCAGAACCTGCTCGATCGCAGTCGCCTGGTCGGAGGTCTCCTCGAAGCGAAAAGCCGCCTGAAAGGCGCGGTAGTCCGCTTCACCCGCTGTCATCCGGGTGCCCTCGCGCGCCGCGCGGCGAGAATACAGGTCCAAGAGTTCGGCGGCCACATCGCGGATGCGCTGGGCCGCCTTGCGACGCGCCTTCTGCCACTGCTCACCGCCCAGCTTGTGCAGCGGCGCGGTTTCCGCAGGGGCGCCGGTGTATCGCGACACGAGGTGCAGCGCCTGGACGGGAACATACAGTTTGTCGGCGTCGGCATATTCGAGCACCAGGAACTCACCCGTGTAGCCGGCCACGTCCATGGTCTGCAAGCCGACATATCGCCCCACCCCATAGGACTCATGCACGACCGGAGCGCCGATGCGCAGGTCGGTCAGCTCCTTGAGAATCTTTGCCGGGTCCCGTTCAGCGCGCCGGCGGCGGCGCTCCTGACGGGCGCGATCGCCGAACAACTGCGACTCGGTGAGGATTTCGAGCGGCGGGTGCGTGAGGCGCAGGCCCGACACGGCGGCCGAGACGGTCACGCCCAGCCGCTCATCACCCGACAGGAATTTTGCAAAACTCTCGTAGACCCGCGGTGCAATGCCGCGGCCGCGGAGCAGCTCGAGCAGCAACTCGCGGCGTCCCGCGGATTCGGCGGCCAGCAGCACCCGCGCCGGTGAAGCGGCGAGATGCGCGGCGAGTTCCGCGACCGGCTGTTCGGCGCGCGAATCGATGCGTACCACGGCCGGCGGCAGCGTGTCGAAGTTCTGTCCATCATCCGCACCGGCGGGCGGCAACTCGAACTGCTGCAGCTCCACGCGCGGCCATGCCTCGTACTCGGCGCGAAACTCGGCCGGTTGTAGATACAGCTCGGCCGGATCGAGGATGGGGCGATGGCGATCGTGCCGCAGCTGTTCGTGCCGTAACACGATGTCATTCCAAAGAACGTCCGCCGAATTGACCGCAGAATTCACATCGATGAGCACTGCGGACGGCGGCAGGTATTCGAAGAGATGAGAGGTCCGTTCGAAGAACAGCGGCAGGAAGAATTCGACACCGCCCGGTGCGCTGCCGGCGCTCACGTCCCGGTAGACCGCCTGTTCCGACAGATCGCCGGTGAAGCGCAGCCGGTAACGTCTGCGAAACTCGCGCACGGCATCCGGATTGAGCGGCGTCTCGCGGGCCGGCAACAGGGAGATTCGCTCCAACTTGTCACCGGAGCGTTGCGTGTCGGGATCGAAGCGTCGAATGGTCTCCACGTCCCGGTCCAGCATGTCGATGCGATAGGGTGTTTCCGAACCCATCGGAAACACATCGAGCAGCGAACCGCGCACCGCGAACTCGCCGTGTGCGACCACTTGTGTCACCGCCGCGTAACCGGCCTGCGTCAACCGCGCGCGGAGCGAGTCCAGATCGAGCGCCTCGCCGACGTGCACCTTGAGCGAGTGAGCGTCGACGTAGCTGCGGGGTGCGAGGCGCTGCAGCAGCGTGTCGATGGCGACCAGCCAAACGCCGCTGCGTGCATGGGGCAATTCCGCCAGCGTGGCGAGCCGCGCAGAAGTGATATCCGGGTGGGCCGAAAAGCTGTCGTAAGGCAGAGTTTCGAGATCGGGAAACACCCGCACCTTGAGTTCGGGGGCGGCGAAGAACGCAATCTCGTCGCTCAGGGTTTCCGCATCCCGGGAGTTTTGCGTGATGACGACGAGCGGGCCTGCGGCCCGGGACGCCGCCTCCGCGACGGCGAGAGCGGGCGCCGCGCCGTAGAGCTTTCCCCATTTGATGCGAGGCGCTGCGGCGGTGGGTAGACGAGGGTCGAGTAGCGGCATGAATTCGAAGCAACACAAATGATGCCCGTCGCGTACCACGCGGTTTGGCGGCGGGCTAAAGTTTCAAACGCAGGCGGATGTTACGCGATTCGACTCACGAAATCGCAGCGGGTGCGGACGGCGCAGCGCCAAGCGACGGTGCGGGACGGCGCAGCCAAGGGTCGGTGCGGATGCCCGGCCTGTCAGGAAGCCGCGGCCACCGAGTCGATGACGTGGTCGTATTCGAAGTAAACGATGAACCCCGGATACTGCCAGCGGGAAATCGGCGGCTTGCCGACCGGAGGAATCTTGGTCACCGGATCGCCGAATTTGGACGCGACTTCGTGCATGGTCATACCACGGGTCGGAGCGGGGACGTCGGGCTGTTTGACCGCGATGCCTGCGTCGGTCGCGATGGTCTCCGCCACCGCAGTCGCGGCAACACCGACGAATCCCATCAGTCCGGCGCCGATGAACGCGCCAAGCTTCAAGTATCTATGGTCCATGGCACACCTCTTTGGGTAGCATACGACATGCTTACCTTAACGCCGAATCATACCGCGGACAATGTCAGCAATACTTGACCGATTTAACAGTCTGATTATGCTGATTTTTCCGAAAGCTGCGTCCTAAGTCCCCGCATCCTTTCCTGCCATGCTTTAATCGCCGCGCATGTTTCAGCCCGTTTCCGTTTTCGTGGGTCTGCGATATTCGCTGGCCCGGGAACACGGCTTCTTCGTTTCGTTCATCACCTGGGTCTCGCTGCTCGGCGTCGCAGTGGGCGTGGCGATATTGATCGTCGTGCTCTCGGTGATGAACGGGCTCGGCAATGAACTGCGCGACCGGCTGCTCAGCACATCGGCACATGCCACATTGAGTGCCGACGGTGCGCCGATCCCGGACTGGCGCAGGGACATCGATGAACTCGCGGGGGCGAAAGGTCTCAAGGGAGCCGCACCGTTTCTGGACACCGATGCCATGCTCAGTCATCAGCCCGATATGAGCGGCGCCATCGTGCGCGGCATCGATCCCCAACTGGAACCTCAAGTGTCGAACATCGCCGATTCGATGCGTGAGGGAAAGCTGACCGATCTGCAGCCGGGCATGAACCGCATGATTCTCGGCCGCATGCTGGCCTATACGCTCGAAGTCGGGGTGGGCGACACGGTCACGGTCCTCACTCCCGGCAGCGGCGATGCGGGCGCACTGGTTCCCAGCTTGCGCCAATTCCAGGTCGTCGGCATCTTCGAAGTGGGGCTGCAGGAGAACGACAGCGTGCTCGCGTTGGTCGACCTCAAAGACGCCGAGGAGATGCGAGGTTTGTCGGGTCCCACCGGTATCCGGCTGAAATTCACCGATGTGCTGAAGGCGCCGGAACTCGCCCGCGCGGCAGCGCAGCGGCTGAAGCCGAGCCTCACGGTGCGCGATTGGACCCAGGAAAACGCCGCCTATTTCCGTGCCATACGGATCGAGAAATCGATGATGACGCTGATCTTGATGCTCATCGTTGCGGTCGCGGTATTCAACATCGCGGCGGCGCTGGTGATGGTGGTGAGCGACAAGCGCACCGATATCGCCATCTTGCGGACGCTCGGCCTGAGTCCGCGCGGCGTGATTACGGTTTTCGTGACGCAAGGCGTCCTGATCGGCTGGATCGGCACCGCAATCGGCGTCGTGGCCGGCGTCGCGATCGCACTCAACGTGCCATTCCTCGAGCAGGCGCTCGACCTGCACATCATGGATCCTGACGTCTATTACATATCGACGATTCCCAGCGAAACCCGTCCGGGCGATGTTCTGGCGATCGCGCTGGCTGCGCTGTTATTGACCTTCATCGCGACGATCTATCCTGCCTTGCAAGCGGCCAAGACTCAGCCGGCCGAAGCGCTGCGCTACGAATGAAGCGCTACTGGTACGAAGGCTTCCTTGGTTTGCGCTACCTGCGTGCCTCGCCGAGGCGCGGCGCGGTTTCCCTCATTGCCGGGATCGCGATGATGGGACTCGCGCTCGGCGTGGCGGTGTTGATCGTGGTGCTCTCGGTCATGAATGGATTCGAAGAGGAACTGCGCTCGCGAATCTTGAGTCTCACGGCGCATGCGACGATTTCAGGGCTCAGCGGGCGGATCGCGAACTGGCCTCCGCTGGTCGCCAAGCTCGACCGTTTTCCAGGCGTGGTGGCCGCCGCTCCCTACATCGAAGAGCAGGGCATGGTCACCCACGGCACCCATGCAGCGGGGATATTGCTGCGCGGTATCGTACCGGCTGAGGAGCGTCAAGTCGCGGATCTCACTCCGCACCTCCTGTCCGGCCGTCTGCAGGACCTCGTCCCGGGCAAGTACCGGGTGATCCTCGGCAAGGATCTGGCCGAGGCGATCGGCGCCCGGGTCGGTGATCGAGTGGTGGTGCTCGTACCGCAGGGCGACGTCACCCCGGTCGGTGTGATGCCGCGCATGCGCGCATTCGAGGTGGCCGGCATCATCTCGGTCGGCATGTACGAATATGATCGGCGTATCGCCTTGTTTGCGATGCAGGACGTGGCCAAGCTGTCGCGCCTGGGAGAGGATATCAGCGGCATTCGCCTGAACCTCGCCGATATGTATGCGGCAGCGCGGGTCGTGCGCTCGGCCGCCCTCGCACTCGGCGGCGGCTTCCTGGTCGATGACTGGACGGCGCAGCATGCCAATTTCTTTCGCTCCATCGAGATCACGAAGCGCATCTTGTTCGTCATGCTGTCGGCGGTGGTCGCCGTCGCGGCCTTCAACATCGTATCGACGATGGTGATGGTGGTCAAAAGCAAACGCCGCGACATCGCCATCTTGAGAACTTTCGGCGCATCGCCCAACAGCATCCTCTCGATCTTCGTCGTTCAGGGCAGTTTGATCGGCACACTCGGCATCGTTCTCGGGGTGATCCTCGGTGTTCTGCTGGCCGTCAATCTGCAAAGTCTGGTGCATGGGCTTGAAGACATCGTCGGCTTCAAGTTTCTCGACGCCCGGGTGTATTTCATGAGCGATCTTCCGGCGCACGTGCATGTCGCCGATGTGGTGAAGATCTGTGCATTCGCATTTGTACTGGCATGCATCTCGACCCTGTATCCTGCCTGGCGCGCGGCGCGGCTGTTACCGGCTGAATCCCTGCGCAATGACTAGGCGCCGCGTGAAATATTCAGACAGGAGGGGCAGAATGCGCCATGGTCAATGAGGACAAGGCCGATCTGAACAAGCTCGATGTGAACAAAGTCGATGAGAAGACGCTGGTGCTCGAGGGCACGGATCTCGCCAAGGACTTCGTCCAAGGCGGAGCCACTCTCGAGGTGCTGAAGGGCGCGTCGATCCAGGTGCGCGCGGGCGAACGCATCGCCATCGTCGGCGCGTCGGGGTCGGGTAAAACCACCCTGCTGCAAGTGCTCGGCGGCCTGGATCTGCCGACGCGTGGGACGGTGAAAATCGCCGGTTCGGCAATGAATCAGTTGAACGACCGTGAGCGCGGATTGCTGCGCAATCGTGCGGTCGGCTTCGTCTACCAGTTCCACCATTTGCTGCCCGAGTTCACCGCGTTGGAGAATGTCGCCATGCCGCTCCTGGTGAGGAGAAACGCCCCGGCGGCCGCCAGGGCAGCCGCGGCGGCCATTCTCAGCCGGGTGGGCCTCGCCGCCCGCCTGTCGCACCGTCCCTCGCAGCTGTCGGGCGGTGAGCGGCAGCGTGCGGCCGTGGCGCGAGCCCTGGTTACGCAACCGCAACTCGTGCTGGCGGACGAGCCCACGGGAAACCTCGACGGGGTCAATGCGGCACAAGTGTTCGAATTGATGCTGGAACTCAATCGGGAGTTCAATACCAGCCTCGTCATCGTCACGCACGACGAGCGATTGGCCGCCCGCTTGGACCGCATCCTGACGCTGGCCGATGGCGCCCTAGTCGAACGCGGCCTTGGGCGCAGTCGCCCGCAGGCGCCGACGGCGCATTAGATAAACCACCCGCGCGCGCCACACGAATTGACCGATCACATAGCCACAGGCGGCCGCCGTGATCCCGAGCACGAAGGCGCCGAGCAGCAGCGGCTGCCATAATTGGCGCAAGTCAGTCCGCAGGCTCGCCTGGCTCACGTGTTGCAGTATCGGCATGAGGTTGAGTCCCATCAGTTTGGCGCCCACCCAGATCGATCCGAAGATCTGCGGAAACCACGTGACCGGATTGCTGACGAATACGGTCGCGGCCATCACCGGGATGTTCAATCTGAAGATCAAGCCGAACACGACGCACAGCGTCAGATGCAGCGGGAGAAAGGGGGTCGGCGGAACGAAGGCAATCAGCAAACCCAACGAGAACGCGCGGATGACGCTGATTCGCCGGAAGGCCCAGCAGCCTCGGTCCACGACCAGCCCGCCGAACGGACGCAGACACCAGTGCTTCTCCAGCCTATGGCGTTCCGGGGTGATAGTTTTGAGCCAACGTCGCATGAATGCTGTGTTCTTTGCCGGGAGGCCATTATGCCGTTTCCCGCGCTTCCAGGCATGTAGTGCCACCCAACTTCAGAAAATTGTGACGCCCCTGAAAAGTGCGTCTTGAGCCGCCGGGCGGTATCTCAAGCGTCTAGGCTCAAGTATCATGAGGGCGGATAGAAGGATTTCGAAAGAGGACGCAATGTGGGAGATCATCCACGCCGGCGGGGGCTTCATGTGGCCCATTATTTTATGTTCGATCGCGGCGGTCGCCATCATTTTGGAACGCTTGTGGACGTTGCAGAGCAGCAGAGTCATACCCCGCGATTTGTCGCAAAAGGTATGGAACTGGATCGAAGCCGACCAGCTGAGCGACAAGCTCATTCTGGCCTTGGAGCAGAATTCGCCGCTGGGCAAGCTGCTGGCCATCGGACTCACGAACCGCTATAAACCCCGTGCCCTGATGGTCGAACGTCTCGAGGATGGCGGCCGCCACGTCGTTCATGAGCTCGAGCGGTTTTTGAACACGCTGGGAACCATCGCGTCAGTGGCACCGTTGCTCGGACTGTTGGGTACGGTTGCCGGGATCATTCATGCCTTCAATGCCATCACCGCCCACGGACTCGGTGACCCACGAACCCTGTCCGGCGGAATCGGCGAAGCGCTGATTACCACCGCCGCCGGCCTGACGGTTGCCATTCCATCACTGATTGCCTATCGGTACTTGCGGGGCAAGGTGGAACGCCTGGTCGTGCGGATGGAAAAAGAGGCGATGAAACTCGTCGATGCACTGGATGAGCGCAGCCACCCCGAGACCATGGGCGCGATCGCTCACACCGGCGTCTGAAGTTGAATCTTCGGCCCCGCAGTCGTGAAGACCCCGAGATCAATCTGATCTCGCTGATCGACGTGCTGTTGGTGCTGCTGATCTTTTTCATGGTGTCGACCACATTCCAGCAGGAGGGACGCGTCAAGGTGCAATTGCCGCAGGCCAGCGACATTCCGATCCCGGGGGGCTCGCAGGAACCCTTGGTCGTCACGGTCACCGCCGAAGGCAAGTACCTGGTCAACGATCGGACCCTCATCAACTCCTCTCCCGATACCCTGCGTGCGGCTCTTCTCAAGGCAGCGGGGACGAACCGGGGCCCGATCACGATCAAGGCGGATGGACGGGCGACCCATCAGGCCGTCGTGACCGCGATGGATGTCGCCGGGAAACTGGGGTTTACGCAGCTCGACATCGCCACCGTCCACGAGGACGGCAACCCTTGAGTGTGATCGCTCAGTTCAAAGTATAGGAGCCTGGCCACTGCGGCTCACGGGATGTCGATTCAATCTTGGTTAAACCGCATCTGGTACGAACGTGCTGCGCCGCCGTGGTGGCTGATTCCGCCGTCGCTGCTCTATGGGGCGATCGCCGGTTTGCGGCGCTTCGTCTATGTCCATCGTATGCGCCGGGCTGCACGTCTTTCATGTCCGGTTGTGGTGGTCGGAAATTTGAGCGTGGGCGGGACCGGCAAAACGCCGCTGGTATGCTGGTTGGTAGCGCACTTGAGCGAGAGAGGTTACAAGCCCGGGATCGTGACGCGCGGCTACGGCGGCTCGGCGGGCGATGTACGCAGAATCGGCGCCGCCGACGATCCCAGTGTGGTGGGCGATGAATCCATCGTGCTGGCGCGCCGCACGGGTGCGCCGGTGGCCATCGGCCGGGACCGCCCGGCGGCGGCGCAGCTCCTGGTCAGCGCTGGATGCGACGTGATCGTGAGCGATGACGGTTTGCAGCATTATCCGCTGGCGCGTGACTGTGAGGTCGTGGTGATCGACGGCGATCGTCGTTTCGGCAACGGCTGGTTGCTGCCCGCCGGGCCCTTGCGTGAGGCGCCCGGGCGCCTGAAGACGGCCGACGCCATCATCGTCAACGGCGGTCGACCGATGCTCTCCGGTGCGCTCAGCATGCGGCTCGAGGCCAAACATGCGGTTGCCCTTCGGGGCGGAGCAGTCCGGTCTCTCAACACGCTCACCGGTCAGGCGGTCCACGCAGTCGCCGGCATCGGCAACCCTGAGCGCTTCTTCAACATGCTGCGTGCGCGGGGGATCGAGGTGCTGGGCCGACCGCTCGCCGATCACGCCCGGTTGAAGCAGGTCGACATCGATTTCGGAGACGACAAGTCCGTCCTCATGACCGAAAAGGATGCCGTAAAATGCGCGGCGTTTGCCGGAGCACAGCATTGGTACGTTCCGGTGACTGCAAGCTTTGATGCCGTCGAGTCCGCGAGGCTGCTCGAAATCATCATCAAGAAGATTGTACGGCGTGAAGACAACTGACTGGCGCGATCGCGACCTTGAGGATCAATAATGGATAAGCGGCTTCTCGATATGTTGGTATGCCCGATCTGCAAGGGTCCGCTGCGCCTGGCAGGCGCGGCGTCGGCAACGGAATTGATCTGCCGGCCCGACCGGCTCGCTTACCCGGTGCGGGATGGGATACCGGTGATGCTGCCCGATGAGGCACGCATTCTCGGCAGTGACGATCCTTTGTTGCTGCGCTGACCCCGGGCTCCGAGGCGCATGTTTCACGTCGTCATTCCGGCCCGTCACGGAGCATCGCGCCTGCCCGGAAAACCGTTGCTCCCCATTCACGGGCGGCCGCTCATTCAATGGGTCTGGGAATGCGCCCGACGCAGCGGCGCCGCGACGGTGGTCATTGCCACCGACGACAGCCGCATCAGCGCGGCCGCTGCCGGATTCGGCGCCGAGTGCGTCATGACATCGCCGGAACATGCGTCCGGAACGGATCGAGTGGCCGAGGTGGCGCGCCTGCGCGGTTTCGCGGCAGAGGCGGTGATCGTGAATCTTCAAGGCGATGAACCCATGATGCCGCCGGCGTTGATCGCCGAGCTCGCAGCAGCTCTCGAGTCGCGACCCGCCGTCGACATCGCGACGGCGGTGGCGCCGATCGCGAACCTCGAGGAGTTTGTGGACCCGAACTGTGTGAAGGCGCTGCGTGCCCTCGATGGACGCGCCCTGTACTTCAGCCGGGCGCCGGTGCCGTGGCCGAGAGACCAGAGCGAGGATGGCCGCCCCCGGGCATGCACCGGTGCGTGGCGACATGTCGGCATCTATGCCTATCGCGTGCGCAGTCTGTTGGCATTCGCCGCATGGCCGCCGACGGCGCTCGAATCAACCGAGAAACTCGAACAACTGCGCGCCCTGGAGCATGGGATGGCGATACACCTCGTCGCGCTCGATGCGCCACCCCCGCCCGGCGTGGATATCCCGCAAGACCTGGAACGCGTGCGTGCAATGCTTGCCGGAATGGACGGTACCTGATCGCACGAGGCGATACTTGATCGAACCAGCCGGTACTTGAATTACCGTGCATAGCCCCTAGATTTCGCTCCACAAGCCTCGAGGCCGCCTCCTCGAGGGTCGTGACAACCATTGAACTTAAGAGGAGTGTTGCTATGGCCAGTGTGACGCGACAGGACTATTGGAGCGTGGTGCCGCGGTTGCAGGATGAGATCAATCGCCTGTTCGGCAGCGTGCGGGAGAACGACAGCAGTTCCGCCACCGCGACTTGGATCCCCCCGGTCGACATCCATGAATATGCGGATCGTTTCGAGCTCTACGTCGATCTTCCGGGTGTCGACCCCGCCAAGGTCGATTTGACCTTGGATGGCGGCATCCTGACGCTGTCCGGCACGCGCGCGGAGCAGATGTCGAAGGCTGGCGAGGAGGTACAGTCGAAGCGCAGCGAGCGCGGAGCGGGGTCCTTTCATCGGCGTTTCGTATTACCGGACACCGCCGATGGCGAGAAGGTCAATGCCACCGGAAAGAACGGTGTGTTGACGGTGACCATCCCGAAGCAGGTCAAGGCGATGCCGCGCCGAATCCAGATCGGCGGCTGAAGCTTGCGGCACTTACGGTTGGAGCCTCCCCGAGTATCCAGCGTGGAATACTTGGGGAGGCTCGCGGTGAGGTGGTGGCCTGACGTCGGGAGGTGGCCTCAAGTCAGGCGGGCGTTTAAAGCAGTGTGCGCAACAGCCAATAAAGGCCACCGGCGAGCACGATAGAGACCGGCAGAGTAAGAATCCAGGCCATCGCGAGATTACGTACCGTCGCCCATTGCAGTCCTGAGCGGCTCGCGACCATCGTTCCGGCGACTCCCGAAGAAAGTACATGTGTGGTGCTCACGGGAAGGCCATACATATCGGCGGCGCCGATGGTCAACATGGCAACCACTTCCGCGGATGCGCCCTGAGCATAGGTTAGGTGAGTCTTGCCGATCTTCTCGCCCACGGTCACGACGATGCGCTTCCAACCGATCATGGTGCCCAACCCCAGGGCGATGGCGACCGCCACCTTGACCCAGGTCGGAATGAACTTGGTCGCATCGTCCAGTTCCTTCTTGTACTCGGCGAGCGTTGCCTTGTCCCCAGCCGCAATCGGGATCTGTGATTTGCTGAGCAAACGCAGCGATTCGCTGATGAGGTACATGTCGTTACGGATGTTGACCATGGCGTTCGCCGGCACCTTGGCGAGCGAGTGGTAACTGTCCGTGCGTGCGGCGACTTGGCGGGTGAGCGCGGCGATGGCGGGAAGGCTCTGCGGGCTGACGGTGCGCAGCCGCACGATGTCGATGACGGCTGAGTGGGGATCGTCGGGCGTCGTACCCACCGCATACCGCCCGAGCGCGGTTTCGGCTTGCGCTGAGACGGCGACGAATTTGCTCACATCCTGCTCATGCATGGTTCTGTTCAACGCATAGGCCGTGGGTACCGTGCCGATCAGAATCAGCATGATGAGACCCATTCCCTTCTGCCCGTCGTTCGATCCATGAGCAAAGCTCACGCCCGTGCACGTCAGCACCAGCAAACCCCGAATCCAAAACGGGGGAGCTTCATCACCCTTGGGTTCGTTGAACAGGGCGGGCACCGGAATCAGTGCTTTCGCGATCAGCAAGAGCAGCGCGGCGGCACTGAATCCAACGAGCGGGGATAAAAGCAAAGACTCGCCGATCTTGGTCGCTTGACCCCAATCGACGCCGCTGGTGCCGCTGCCGTTGGCGGCCATGAGCTGGTTCATGAGGCCCACGCCCATGATGGAGCCGATCAGCGTGTGCGAGCTCGAGGCGGGCAGTCCAAAATACCAGGTGCCCAGGTTCCAGATGATGGCGGCAATCAAAAGGGCGAAGACCATCGCGAAGCCGGCACCACTGCCCACTTGGAGAATCAGCTCGACGGGCAGCAGGGATACGATGCCGAATGCCACGGCGCCGCTCGAGACGAGAACGCCGAGAAAGTTGAAGAACCCCGACCAGACCACCGCGAGGTTCGGCGACATGGATTTCGTGTAAATGACCGTCGCAACGGCATTCGCCGTATCGTGAAAGCCGTTGACGAATTCGAAACCCAGAGCGATCAACAGGGCGATGCCCAACAAGATGTAGGGGTAGACGTGAGTTTCACGGACCACCGACAGGTCGTCGGCAAGGTGATAGCCGGCATAGATGACGCCGACAACCACCACGAAACCTGCCAGCACGTTGAACCAGGGGTTCGGTCTTTGTGACACCAGCGGGGATACAATTCGGGGCTGGTCGATTGAGACGCCATCTGACATGTCGGCACCCGTTGGTTGGAGATTGAGACGCAGGTCCGGTCTTATAGAACTGTATTGTGACGATTGGATGACAGCAAAGAGCGCCTATGCCGTTCACGATTTCACATATTGCCGCGGTGGCGCCATTTTCACGGCCGCTGGCCCGTTGGCGCCTGTTGTCCGCGACCGTCATCGGCAGCATGGTCCCTGATTTCGGATTCTTGATGCCCTGGCGACCGCCGCGCATCGATACCCATAGCGCCATCGCCCTGGTCAGCTTCTGTTTGCCCCTGGGTTTGGCCACATTTTGGCTGTTCCAGCGCGTGATCAAGACGCCGATCATCGAGGTGTTGCCCGATGGCGCCTACCTGCGCTGGCTTCCTTGGATGCGACCCGCCGACATCCGTAGTCCGCCGCAGTGGATCCTCGCGGCCTGTGGGGTGGAACTCGGGGCGCTCACGCATCTGGTCTGGGACGGATTCACCCACGAGGGCGCGCGCGGCGTCCGTATGATCCCGTCCTTGGATGATCCCATCTTGGATTTTGCCGGGCACGAACTCGCCGGCGTCCGGTTCCTGCAGGATGTCAGCTCGCTGCTCGGATTGATGGTCGTGTTTGCGGTGGCCGTCTATTGCTTGCGGCCCGGATTGCCGGGCGCAGCGGCGGTGCGCAGGCTCACCCAGACCGAGCGCCAGGGATGGATGATCGCCTACGTCGTGATGACCGGGATGCTCGCCGGGTTGTTCCTGGGTCTGCGTCATCCGCATTACCAGGCGAGCAACGTCCTTTCGCTCATCCTCGGCAACTATGCCATCGCCAGTTTGCGAGGTTTTGCCGCTGCGGTGGTGTTGGTGAGCTTGGCATTGCAGCTGCGGCTGCGCGCGATGGCTTGACATCGCGCGCAGCTTAGGGACTGCTTCAGGGGTCGTCGGTACCGCCGCGTGGAGCCTCGGTGGGTGCCGATGCCCACACGACATATTTGTCCCCACTGCTGCCCCCTCCGGCCACGGCGGCGATCGGAGCGGTTTCGGGCGCCCGTGCCGTGGCAGGGGCGGCGGGAGCGGGTGGCGTACTCGGCGCAGGCGGCGGGCCTGCCGTCGAGGGTGTACTCTCGGCGGGCATGCTCGGCGCGCTCGGCCCCGGCGGGGATGCGGCGCTCTGGAATGGGATGCCGGACACCGGGGGAGTGGCGGACATGGGGGGAGCGGCAGGCGCGGGATGACCCTCGGGTCGTTCGTTCGCGCCTCGAGTGTCGTCGCCGTCCTCGCCGGCGCTTGCCTGACCGTTCGTCTGTCCGCCGACAGCTCCGTCCGGACCTCCATCGCGGCGACCTCGACCACGGCGACGCCGGCTGCGGCCGGTGCGCTCGCCTGCGGGCCGTGGCTCGCCTCCGGAATCACGCTCCGCACTGCGCCCCGGTTTGGGTTCCATGGGCTCGGTGCGGGAGGCATCACTGCGAGGGCTATCGTTGCGCGCGCCCTCGTTGCGCGGCGACTCGGATCGAGGTGGTTCGGAGCGCTGTGGCGCATCGCGGCCATCGTTGCGCGGCGATGCCTGCCGCGGTGATCCGTCACGTCCACCGCGCTCGCGACGCGGATCGCGCCCCTGACCATCGCGCGTCTGAGCCTCACGGGGCGGCGCGCCGTCGCGACCCGAGCTGTCTCTCCCGGGGCTATCCCGCCCGGGGCTATCCCGCCCGGGGCCCTCCCGACCGGGGCCATCCCGCCCGGGGCCATCCCGCCGACCGTCCCGGTTACGGTCACGGTCACGATAACGGTCCCGCTCACCGCCGCTTCGATGTCGATCATTCCGCGCTTCTCGCGGTGGTGGTCGGTCGCGGTTCGTCGGCGCCGTCGATGCTTCCGTGCTCGCTGGATGGGCGGTTACGGGTTTGGTTCCAAACAGCCACTTCCAGAGACGCACCAGCGCGCCTTCCTGGGCGACTTCGATCGGCGGCGCTGCGACCAGCGGGGTCGGGGCCGCTTCCGCAACCGGAACCGGAACCGGGACCACGGGAGCAGCCGATGCCGGCAAAATGCTGGGTACCAGGGGTGCCTCGCCTTGGGGCTTTTTGTCACGGCTACCAATGTTCGAGTCGTCGAGGGTCGGCTGGTCAGCAAGCTGATAGCTGACGGTGGTGTTCTCGGTCAGCTCCTTCTCATCGTCGCGGATGCGGCGCAGCGTGTAGCCCGGTGTCTGAAGGTGAGGATTGGGCACGATCACCAGCGACACCTTGTCGCGCGCTTCGATCTGGTTGAGCCAGTCGCGCTTCTCATTCATCAGGTAAGTGGCGACGTCGATGGGGACCTGGGCAATGACACGTCCGGTACGTTCCTTGCGTGCCTCCTCGCCGATCAATCGCAGAAGGGCCAGGGACATGGACTCGACACCGCGGATGGTGCCCATGCCGCTGCAGCGGGGGCAGTTGATGTGGGTGGTCTCGCTCAGCGCCGGGCGCAGACGCTGACGCGACAGCTCGAGCAGGCCGAAGCGCGACAGGCGTCCGAGTTGGATGCGGGCGCGGTCCATCTTGACCGCATCGCGCAACATGTCCTCGACGGCGCGCTGATTGGCCGTGGACTCCATATCGATGAAATCGATGACGATGAGTCCGCCGATGTCACGCAGCCGTAACTGGCGGGCGATCTCCTCGGCCGCCTCCAAATTGGTGTTTCGAGCAGTGGCTTCAATGTCCCCGCCGCGGGTGCTGCGAGCCGAGTTGATATCGATCGACACCAACGCTTCGGTATGGTCGATCACCAGGCTGCCGCCCGAGGGTAGGGTGACCTTGTGCGAATAGGCCGACTCGATCTGACTCTCAATCTGGTAACGCGTGAACAGCGGCACCGGGTCTTGGTAGAGCTTCAGCTTGCGCTGGGCATCCGGCGGCATGAAGCGCTGCATGTATTCCTGCGCTTTTTGAAAGGCCTCCGGCTGGTCGATCAGACATTCCCCGACGTCATCCGAAAAGTAATCCCGCAGTCCCCGCGTGACCGCGTCACTTTCCTGAAATATGAGGAAGGGAGCCGGGCGTCCATCGTTGGCCGCCACGATCGCATCCCATGCGGCTTTCAAGTTGTTCAAGTCCCATTGCAGCTCCTCCGTGCTGCGTCCCACGCCGGCAGTGCGTACGATGGCCCCCATGCCGTCGGGAATCTGGAGCGCGTTCATGGCCTCGCGCATCTGATCGCGGTCCTCGCCTTCGATGCGGCGCGACACCCCGCCGGCCCGCGGATTGTTCGGCATCAAAACGAGGAACCGTCCGGCCAGACTGATGAACGTGGTGAGCGCGGCGCCCTTGTTGCCGCGTTCCTCCTTTTCAACCTGAACGATGAGTTCCTGGCCCTCTTGGAGCAGATCCTTGATGTTCAGGCGGCCGCCTGCCGCGGGTTGCGACCGGAAATATTCCTTCGAGACTTCCTTCAGGGGCAAAAAGCCATGCCGCTGAGCCCCGTACTCGACGAACGCGGCTTCGAGGCTTGGCTCAACGCGGGTGATTCGGCCCTTGTAGATATTGGATTTTTTTTGTTCCCGGGAGGGGATCTCAATCGATAAGTCGTATAGCTTCTGACCATCGACAAGTGCGACTCGCAGTTCTTCTTCTTGAACTGCGTTGACGAGCATTCTTTTCATTTGCCCCAACTAAAGTGGTAGGGGCCGAGGAGGATAGCTTGAGAGAAAAAGCCGGGGCGGCGGCGTGGGGTTCGACAAGACTGAGGGCCGTTCCGAACGCGACAAAGGCGATCGATAGAAGCGGAGCCCAACTCTGCCAAAATCCAATTCCGAAATACAACATACGGCAAGCCCTTAGGCCTTATTCTCGGTTAACCGCTTTGTAAGACACCCAAAGCTCTGCTGGGCTCTCTAGTGTCTATCTCATCGGCCGAGCGATGGTTTGGAAATCCAAACCAACTAATATGCGTCTCCCCATTCGGATGGGGCGACGCCGGAAACCGGTGTCGCCTTGGTTCACTCGCGTGGGCCAAGGGCCAAGACATGAGACCCAAAGGTTCGCGTCTGACACGGTAATCCGAAGATTATCACGGTGGCGTGCCAGGATCAATATAATCAATACCTTAGAGATTGCACAGCGAAGGTCTCAAATTTGACATCCAAGATGAACACTGAGGGCACCGATCCCAGCCGGTTGCACGTCCCCAAGAGTGCAGTCGAAATGCGCACCATCACGGCCGAGGAGGCCGGGCAGCGCGTCGACAATTTTTTGATGCGGCATTTCAAAACGGTGCCGCGCAGCCGTGTCTACCGGCTCCTACGCAAGGGCGAGGTGCGGGTCAATCGAAAGCGGGTGGACGCCGAGTATCGCCTGGCGGCGGGGGATGAGGTCCGGCTGCCGCCCGTACGCCTCGAGGCGGTTGATGAAACAGGTCGAAGCGGACCTGCCGGCCCTTCGACGAGCCTCAAGGAACTGATCGAGGGGGCGGTGATCTTTCAGGACAAACACCTCCTGGTACTCGACAAGCCGGCGGGTGTTGCAGTGCATGGCGGCAGTGGGATGAGCTATGGGGTCATCGAGGCGCTGCGCGCCTCGCGTCCGCGGGAAACCTTGGAGTTGGTACACCGTCTGGACCGCGACACCAGCGGCTGCCTGCTGGTCGCGCGCGATCGTTCGACGCTGACTGCACTGCACTCGCTCATTCGGGATGGCGGAATGCATAAGACCTACCTGGCGTTGGTCGCCGGCAGCTGGCAGTTGGGAACCAAGCGGATCGACGCGCCGCTTGCAACCGACAACCGTCAGCACGGGGAGCGGCATGTGCGGGTGGCCCAGCTGGGCAAGGAGTCGGTGAGCGTCTTCAAGCCGGTCCAGTTCTTCGGTCCCTTGGCGACCCTCATGGAGGTGGATATCCCGACGGGCCGGACGCATCAGATTCGCGTGCACGCCTCCTTTGCGGGACATCCATTGTTGGGGGATGACAAGTACGGCGACCGGGAGCGCAACGCGGACATGAAACAGCATGGGTTGAAACGTACCTTCCTGCATGCGCAATCGGTGGCCTTCGAGTGGCCTCAATCTGCCATGCCGTTTCATGTCAGCGCGCCGTTACCGCCGGAATTGGCGGCCGTCCTCGATTCGATTGTGCCGATCAAGCGCGGGACGGCCAAGCGAGTGCCGCGATCAGACCCGCCCCGGGCGGGCGGTACGCGCGGCGTGCGGCCGCGAAAACAGCCTTGAGCTGCTATGGAAGATCGAAACCCGCGCCGCGCAGAGCGGCAGACAGTTGAATGAGCGGCAGACCGAGGAGTGCGCTTGGATCGGTACTCTCGATGGAGTCACAGAGGGTAATGCCCAGTCCTTCGCTCTTGAATCCACCGGCGCAGTCGAGCGGCGACTCGCGATCGACATAACGTTCGATCGTGCGTCGATCGAGCGAACGGTAGGTGACGCGGGTCGTATCCAGAAATTGGCGGAGCGGCGGTTCATTGTCCCTGAGCACGGCGACCGCGGTGACGAAGGTGACGGTCCTGCCCGAGCACTCGAGCAACTGTTCGATGCAATTGTCTGCGGTACCCGGCTTGCCGAGAATGCGGTCGGGGAGGGGGGGGCGCTCGAGCAGCGCGACCTGGTCGGAACCGATCACCCAGGCACCCGGCCGCTGGAGCGCGACAGCGCGCGCCTTGCGTTCGGCCAGCCGCAACACGAGGGCTCTTGCCGATTCACCGGAAAGCGGTGTCTCATCGATGCCTGGCGCAGCGCATTCGAAGGGAACTCCCAGACGCTCGAGCAACTGCCGCCGGTAGCGCGACGTCGACCCTAAAACGAGTGCGGGAGGAGACTTCAAAAACAACGACTTGCACCCGATTCATTTTTGACAGCGGTGGGCATGAGCCCTATTATACGCGGCCCATGGCAGCCGGCTTGCCTGACCTCGTCGATTGCGCCCGCCTTGCCGAGGATGCGGCAGTCATCGATCGTGTCTACGAGCTTCTCGATTTGCCGCGGCTCCGGGATGTACTGGCAGCCCCGGTAGGGACGCTGCGCGCTCGGTTTGCTTTCGGCAAGCTGGGCGGCGGACGCATCGGAGCTGACGTGTCGATCGAGGCCACGCCGCAGTTGGTGTGCCAGCGTTGTCTGCAAGGCTTCGATTGGCCGGTGAGCGGTGGCAGTGAGCTTGAATTCGTGACTTCCGCGGCACCCATCGGTGTCCTGAAGGACGCCGAACTGCCGGAGCGCGAGTTGTACGAGATCGACGGCGGCCGGGTGTCGTTGCGCGATCTGGCAGAAGAGGAATTATTACTGGCGGTGCCCATAGCGCCGGCATGCGCCACGCCGCTGACTTGCGGCAGGGCGCTCAGGGAAGCCAAGGGCGGTGAACCGGGCAAGGCGGGAGAAGCCCGCCGGCCGTTCAGCGCGTTGCAGGATTTATTGAAGAAAACTTGATAGGACATAGCACTCATGGCAGTTCAGAAAAGCAGAAAGACTCCCTCCAAGCGCGGCATGCATCGCTCTCACTCGGCGTTGGCCGCACCCGCGGTGTCCATCGATTCCAAGAGCGGCGAGACGCATTCCCGGCACCGCATTTCGCGCGATGGATTTTATCGTGGGCGCAAAGTGCTGCAGACCAAGGCGGATATTGCCGCAAGCGACAGCGACGAGTAGTCCGACGACTTAAGGTCTGCGGCACCATGCGGCAGACTTCGAAGGTCTGCTGCCACGGTGTCCGCGCTGCTTCACATAGCCATCGACGCGATGAGCGGCGACAGTGGGCCTTCGGCATCCGTGCCCGCCGCACTGGCTGCCGCGCGCGATCATGCCGACGTCCGTTTCACTCTGCTGGGCCGGCAAGCCGATCTGGATCGGGAAGTGGCTGGCAACCGTCCCCCCGCCAATCTCTCGTTCATGCACTGCGACCAGGTGGTCGAGATGGCCGATCACCCCCGCGAAGCCCTGCGCCGCAAGAAGAATTCTTCGATGCGCCGTGCTTTGAATCTGGTCGAGGAGCATCAGGCTGACGCCTGTGTGAGCGCCGGCAATACCGGGGCGCTGATGGCGATGGCGCACTTCGTGCTCAAGATGCTGCCCGGCGTCGAACGGCCCGCGATCGGTTCGCTGATTCCGTCCGCTGACGGCTACACCTACATGCTCGATCTGGGGGCCAACGCCTCGGCCACGCCGGAGCAACTCCTGCAATTCGGTGTGATGGGGTCGATCTTGGCCGCCGACATGGAGGGAGTGCGCGAGTCGCCCCGAGTCGGGCTGCTCAACATCGGCGAAGAGGACATCAAGGGCAATGAAACGGTTCAGGCCGCGCATGCCTTGCTGTCGTCCAGCTCGCTCAATTACATCGGCTTCGTCGAAGGCCATGATATCTTTTCTGACCGGGTGGACGTGGTCGTCACTGATGGGTTCACCGGCAACATCGCGTTGAAGACCATGGAGGGTGCATGGCGGCTGATTGCCGGTACGCTCCGCGAGGAACTCACCCGCACGATGCTGCGCAAGGTCGGGGCGATCGGTGCACGGCCCGCCTTCAATGCGCTGCGGGCGCGCCTGGACCCAAGAAAATACAATGGCGCCACCATGGTTGGATTGAATGGCATCGTCATCAAGAGTCACGGTGGAGCCGACGCGTTTGGCTTTCAACGGGCCATCGAAGTGGCGATACAGGAAGCGCGTAACGGCGTTCCGGCGAAAATAGCCGCTCGACTCGGCGCCCCTCCCGGGGCCTAAAGGGATCTGGATGTACTCACGCATTGCGGGCACCGGCAGCTATCTGCCTGAAAAAATATTGACCAACGCGGATCTGGAAAAACTCGTCGACACCAGCGATGAGTGGATTCGTTCGCGCACCGGCATTCGCGCGCGGCACGTGGCGGCGGAGGGTGAGACCACCACCGATTTGGCGGAGCAAGCCGCGCGCCGTGCAATGGAAGCGGCAGGTGTGACCGCCGCGGACATCGACCTGATCTGCGTGGGCACCACCACGCCCGATCTGGTGTTTCCCAATGTGGGTACGCTGCTGCAGGATCGGCTCGGCATCCATGGATGTCCCGCTTTCAGCCTCGAGGCGGCGTGTACCGGCTTCGTGTATGCGCTCGGCGTCGCGGACAAGTTCGTCCGGCTGGGGGACGCGAAGTGCGCGCTGGTGGTGGGCGCGGAGACCCTCACCCGCATGGTCGACTGGAGCGACCGGGGCACCTGCGTGATATTCGCAGACGGTGCCGGCGCGGTGATCCTGCAGCCGTCGTCGGAACAGGGCATCATCAGCACGCGCCTGCATTCGGACGGAAAGTACAAGGATTTACTGCTGTACCCCGATGGCGTTTCGAAGGGCTTTCATCTGGTACGCGAAGGCAAGGCGGCCGTGCAGATGAAGGGCAACGAGGTGTACAAAGTCGCGGTCAACACCTTGGGGCAGCTCGTCACGGAGACCCTGGCCGCCAATGGGATCGACAAGGATCAGCTCGATTGGCTGATTCCGCATCAGGCGAACATTCGCATCATCGAGGCCATCGCGAGGCGCCTCAATCTGCCCATGGAGCGCGTCATCGTCACGATCGGCGAGCATGGCAACACGTCGGCGGCATCGGTGCCGCTGGCGCTCGACGTGGGCATCCGCGACGGACGGGTCAAACGCGGTCAATTGCTCCTGCTCGAGGCATTCGGCGGCGGTTTCACGTGGGGTTCGGCGCTGATCCGCTACTGAGACGCCGGCCGCTGCGCTGCCGACACGCGCAAAACGAAAACGCCGCGGACGGTCCCGCGGCGCTTTGTTCTCATCGAATGCTCGAAATTTACTTCGACACTGACTTCTTGAACATGCGGTCGATCTTCTCGTTGATCGCTTCGATCGCCGTGGAGTTCGACTGAGCCGTCGACAACGCTTGGTTCGCCGTGCTCTGCGCGCCGGAGGCGGCGGAGGCGGCGCTGGCTGCGGCGCTGTTGGCGGCGGCAGCTTCGCTCGACGCCTTCGCCGTATCACTCTGCAACTTGCTGACCTGGGACTTCAGATCATCGATCTGGGCTTGTACCGGCTTCAAGTCGGTGCAGCCTGCGAAAGCAATGACGCAAGCGGCGGCGACCGTGGCCTTGAGTGTCGTAGAAAATTTCATAGCAATATTCCCTTAGGGTTGATTCATTGGTTTCGGATAAACCGACGTGTTGTTGCAGGTACATCCTGATCTCGTCTCCAGGGGCACATGCGCCGCAACACAGTCGCACATGAAGCCAAATTCGCGGCACGAAAGCAACTAAAATGCTCTTTAATGTCGGGAATTGTGCGTCAGTTTGCCCGAATCCAGCGGCGGGATATTAATTCCTCGTTAGGAATTCAGCGCGGAATGTAAGTTTTACAGGCTTCGTCGCTGTCATGCCTCAAGGGTGTGCATCAACTCCATGACGGCACGATGACCTTGATCGATCGCCTGATCCGTATAGGCTCCGCCGCCCGAGTCGGAATTGGCGATGGTGATGCGGCCGAATGGTGCGCGGCCGAGCACGTGCGGACGCTGTGCTTCAGGAACGTCCGGATCGAACAGCGGGTTGTATTCGGGTGCATAGCCGTGCGGCCAGCGGTTGACCGTGATCGCGGTGATGTCATGCGCCGGATCGAAGCCGCCGTCCTTCAAGGTGCGCGCGAGCTGCGCGCGGATGTTGCGTTCGAAGGTCTCGAATGAGGTGTTCAATAATTCGGCCCGGCCGGCACGATTCTGATCGTGTTCCGGCAAGCCATACTGGCACGGCGTGCGCACCATGTGGATCAACACCGGCTCTTCGGGCGCTCGAGGGCTGCGATAAGCGCCGATGTCGACGTGCGGATTCAAGTGGAAGTAGCTGTGATAGCTGCCCGGCGCGTAGACGCGGTAAAGCTTCAGCGCGTCGAAAGCCAGCCGGTTGCGCAGCGCCACGCTCGTGTATACCAGCGGCGTCTTCACCAATTCGTGCAATGCCTTTTTCTGGCCGGCGGGCAGTTCCGGGCAGAGGTAGGGAATCATCATGTTGTAACAGGCCAGCACCGCACCCTTCGCGCGGGCCGTGAACGGTCGATGGTCGCGTAGATACGTGACCTCCACCTCTTTGGCAGCGGCGGGATCTCCCAAGTGGCGTACCCGCGTGACGATGCTGTTCAAGCGGACGCGGACCGGTGAGTCGGGTTGGTCGAGACGCGAGTAGTCGACGCGAGCCGTGACCACATCCTCGGCGGTATGGCCGGGAACGGCGCCGGGGACGAGATCGCGCACCAACAGCCGGGCGATGGTCGCGTTGCCGTCGGGAAAATGCAGTCTGAATGAGCCGCCGGTATCCTCATATCCCGCGGGCGTGAAGCCCATGCGCGAAATGGATCCCTTCGTGAGTTTCATCCCTTGAAACCCCGGCATGCCAAAGCCCCAGCAGTCGAGCGCAGAGACGGCATCCGTGCCGACGCCCCATTCACCTTTGGTTCGTGCATTGTAGAACTTGAGTACCGAGGGATCGACGCGCACGACATCGCGCAAGAACGCTTCATAGCTCATGCGCGACAGCCGTTGTTTCTTGTCGTCGGAGGATACGCCCGGCATGTAATCGATCCTGGCCGTTTCGATTTGCGCTATTTCCTTGCGCGCGCGTGCGGATAGCGGCGCTTCGGCGAGCAAGGTCGCGAAAGGAACGGTGCCCAAGCCGACGACGAGTTTGTCGGCGCCGAAGGTTTCCTGGTCGAAGAAGACGCCGGCTTGCAGTCCACGAGCCTCGTAAAACTCAAGGTTCTGAGTTTTCCTGGCGAGTGCCGGGACGTCGATCCCGAGGGTTTTGAGCAGGCCGGCGGCCACCGCTCCGTAGGGACGCGGACTGTCGATCTCGAGGGTTCCGCCATTCAACAGGTTGAGATGTCCGTCCAAATCGAATTCGTTGCGCTTTGCATGGCCGCCAAAATCGTCGTGGTTGTCGAGAACGAGAATGCGACTATGCGGCGCGCGTTGGCGATAAAAATGCGCAGCGGCGAGACCGCTGATGCCGCCGCCGACGACGATCAGATCGTAGGCTTCGCCGGTATCCGTTGCCGGTGGCCAGGTTTGGCCGTCACGCAGGGCGTGTGCATCCTCGAATGAACCCGGGTGGCTGCCGCGCAGTCCGGTGAGCAGCGGAGGGTAATAGCCGACGGCATCTTGTGCAGCGGCGGTGAGCGGGGTGCCCGCGCCCTGCGAGGCGGCGAACAAGGGCGCCGCTGCGGCGGCAGTCGCCGTGATCGCAATACCGTTGAGAAAGTCGCGGCGCGTGATGGGGCGGTCCATGCCGAGGAGCTGGTCGAGGGCTCGGTTGCGGGAGAGATCATCGGGGGGCTCTTGCATCGCCGCAAATTAACCCGTGCCGAGGGTACTTGCCAGCATTTAAAAAGGCTGTATATAATACCAGTCACTGTTTACATGTACAGGTGATGGAATGTCTGACTTAACCCCCCGTCAAGCTCAAATTCTAAGGCTCATTCAAGACACCATTGCCGAAAGTGGGATGCCACCCACTCGCGCAGAAATCGCCCGCACGCTGGGCTTCAAATCGCCGAATGCTGCCGAAGAACATTTGCGTGCCCTGCAACGCAAGGGAGTGATCGATCTGATTCCCGGGGCCTCACGCGGTATTCAGCTGAAAGATATCCTGCGTGAACAACTGGGCTTGCCACTCATCGGACGGGTCGCTGCCGGACGACCGATTTTGGCCGAAGAGCACATCGAGACACGTTATCAAATCGATCCGCAATTGTTTCAACCGCAACCGCATTACCTGCTGAAAGTGCAGGGCATGAGCATGAAGAATGCGGGCATTCTCGATGGTGACCTGGTCGCTGTGCATCGCACGCCGGAAGTGCGCAATCGTCAGATCGTGGTTGCACGCCTGGAGAACGAAGTCACAGTGAAACGCTACCGACAGGAAGGAACCATCGTTTGGCTGTTGCCGGAGAACACCGATTTCGAACCCATTCGGGTCAATCTGAAGGAACAGCCCATGATCATCGAAGGGGTTGTCGTCGGGGTATTACGTCGCGGTAAAAATGTGGATGCCGCGTGAGACGCCCTCGCTTGCAGAGATCCTGGCCGACGCACGTGTCTGGAAGTTAAAAGACGCCTCGGCCACCCCGTCTCGTCCGGTTTGGTCCACCGGTCTGCGTGCGCTCGATGCGCGCCTGCCTGGCGGTGGTTGGCCGACGGCGTCACTCGTCGAAGTTCTGCTGGAAACGACCGGACTCGGAGAGATTCAACTCTTTTTGCCGGCACTCCTGGCATGCCAGCAGGGAGCGGACGGCGAGATACCCTGGATGGTTTGGATTGCCCCGCCGTATGAACCCTATGCCCCGGCGCTGGTGCAGCAGGGCATCGATCTTAATCGTCTCTTGGTGGTGCGCCCGGCGAGCGCCACCGAAGCTCTCTGGGCGGCCGAGCAGGCATTGAATTCCGGTGCGTGTGCGGCGGTGATGCTGTGGCTGCAGGGCAGCGATGAGCGTTGGCTGCGGCGTTTGAAGCTTGCGGCGGAGGCGGGTGGTGCGCTGTGCGTGTTGTTTCGTCCCGATCGGCACCGGTTCGAGTCATCGCCTGCGTCTGTACGGTTGCTGCTGGGGCGGGGAGAGCGGGCGCATGCCGCGGGCGAGCCGACCCTCGAACTCGTCAAAGTACAAGGGGGCCGGCCTGGTCCCGTCGAATTTTCGGACTCCCGTTGATGAAGGCACGAGCTGCGGACTTGAAGACGGCGGATTTATTTGCGGATCAAGGCAACGTCGCTCCTCTGCCGAGCGCCGTCAAAACGCCGCCGCTCACTGCCGCGGTCAGTTTACGGGGCAGTGCGCCGCCGCTCCCGACGGAGCGGCCGCGGCCGAAGCAGCTCTGGTACGCCGTCGTGTTTTCGGATTTACCCGACCTTGACGCGTCGGCCATGTGGCAGCGGCTCTGCCTTTGCGCCAGCCGCTTCACCCCCTTGGTCAGCATCGAGATGCCCAACGCCTTGTTGCTGGAGATCAAGGGGAGCGTGCATCTTTTCGGCTCGGTGGAGGCCCTGCATGCGGCCATCGATGCAGCGTGGAGGCCGCATGCGCGGAAAGCCCAAAGCGCAACGGCGCCGACCCCATTGGCGGCTCTCTGGTTGGCTCGTGCGGGTCAACGGGTGTGCATCGAGGATCCGCATCTATTGGCGGGCGGCCTTGCGGGATTGCCGCTTGCCTGCACTTGCTGGAATCTCGAGTGGCTGCAGACGTTGCGCAGCATGGGCGTAACGCGAGTGGGTGAATTGCTGCGTTTGCCGCGTGCCGGAGTGGCGCGTCGTTTGAGTCCCGGCGCCGTTCGGGATCTCGACATGGCATTGGCACGGCAACCCGCGCCGCGCCGCGCATTCATCCCGCGCGAACGATTTCGCCAGTCTCTCGATTTTGAGACCGAAGTCGAGACCGTGGTCTATCTGCAAAAGGCGCTCGAACCCCTGATCGAGCATTGTGCCCGCTTCCTGCTGCGGCGGCAGGCGGGTGTCCAGGTATTGGAATTGCGCCTGCGGCATCGCCTGATTGCAATGACCCGCGTTCGTGTGGGACTGGCCGGCATTACCAGCGATCCCCGCCGCTTGCAGGATGTCCTCACGCAGAGGCTGACCCGCCTCGAACTGCCGGCCGCGGTGCGAGGCATGGAGTTGCGGTCGGGCACGCTTCTGCCCCTGTCGTCTGATTCGCTCGACGCTTTCGCGGGTGCGCGCCGCAACGGGCGCTTGGGCGACATGGCGCCGCAATTGGTGGAACGGTTGCGGGCGCGCCTCGGGTCCAAGGCGGTGTACGGAATCGCTCCAATCCCCGAACATCGGCCTGAGTGTGCCTGGCAGCGGGTGCATGAACCCGGACGCGGTTACAACGTGCAGGTCGGTGACATGCCGCGGCCGGTGTGGTTATTGGAGGCGCCGTTGCTGCTGGCGGCGGATGCCGAGCAACTGTCCCATCAGGGCTTGATTCTCGCACAGGGTCCGGAGCGCATCGAAAGCGGTTGGTGGGATGGTCTGGATGTGATGCGTGACTACTATCGAGCACGCGATCCGCATGGCGCCCAGTGGTGGGTGTTTCAGGAACGGCGTACCCGAAGCTGGTATCTGCATGGCGTATTCGCTTGAATCCGCCATGTACGCCGAACTGCATGCGCTGACCAATTTTTCGTTTCTTCGCGGCGCTTCCCATCCCGAGGAATTGGTGCTCGAAGCGGCCCGCTTGAACTATCGTGCGCTGGCGATTACCGATGAATGTTCGGTGGCCGGCGTGGTGCGTGCTCATCTGGCAGCCAGGGAATCCGGGCTCCCGCTCATCATTGGCGCAGAATTCACCTGCGTTGACGGCCTGAAATTCGTGGCACTGGCCACCGACCGAACCAGCTACGGCGCATTGTGCCGGCTGGTGAGCGACTGTCGTCGCGCCGCCGTGAAGGGTGGGTACATGCTCCGGCGGGAGCAACTCGACACCGCCCTTCGCGGCTGCCTCATGATTTGGTTACCCCCTGCCGTGCGCCAAACTGCGCAGCATGAGGGTGACGGCCGTTGGCTGCGCGAACGATTTGCGGGCCGTCTATGGATCGGCGTGGAACTGCTCACCGGCGGTTTTGATGCACGTCGGCTGGAATTACTCGACACACTCGGTGAAAAGCTCGATGTGCCGCGAGTCGCCGCCGGCGATGTGCACATGCATCGCCGAGGCCGCCGAGCCTTGCAGGACGTGCTCACGGCGATTCGATTGAACACCCCTTTGACCGCTGCCGGGCATGCGCTTCATCCCAATGGCGAGCGCTGTTTGCGTCCCGTAACGCGCCTGCAAGAGCTGTATCCGGCACGTCTGCTGGCCGAAACCCTCGCGATCTGCGAACGCTGCAACTTCAAGCTCGACGAATTGCGCTACGAATATCCGGAGGAGATCGTCCCTGCCGGAGAAACACCCGAAAGTCATCTGCGCGCCCTTACGCTGGATGGGGCCGCGCGACGGTGGCCCCAGGGCGTGCCGGCCCACGTGCAGCAGGGTGTGGAGCATGAATTACGTTTGATCGCCGAACTCAAGTTCGAACCGTTCTTTCTCACCGTACACGATATCGTGCGTCATGCCCGTGCGCAGAAGATTCTGTGCCAGGGGCGTGGATCGGCCGCCAACTCGATGGTGTGTTATTGCCTCGAGATCACCGAAGTGGATCCGTCGCGGATGGCCACGCTGTTCGAGCGCTTCATTTCCAAGGAACGCAACGAACCGCCCGATATCGACGTGGATTTCGAACATGAGAGGCGTGAGGAGGTCATCCAATACATCTATGGAAAGTATGGCCGGGAGCGCGCGGCGCTGGCGGCCACCGTCATTTGCTACCGGCCGCGCAGCGCACTGCGCGATGTGGGAAAAGCCTTGGGGTTCACCCTGGCGGATGTGGACCGGCTGGCGCGCGGCTTTCAGTGGTGGGACGGGCAGCGCATCGAACCGGAACGCATTCGCATGGCCGGTTTCGATCCGCAGGATGCGAAGCTCAGGCGGCTGATCGACATGACCACGGCGATTCTCGGTTTTCCCCGGCATTTGTCGCAGCATGTGGGCGGCTTTGTGATTGCGCGCGGCCGGCTCGATGAGTTGGTGCCGATCGAGAACGCCAGCATGCCGGATCGCACCGTCATTCAGTGGGACAAGGACGATCTCGATGCGCTGGGTTTGCTCAAGGTGGACGTGCTGGCGCTGGGCATGCTCTCGGCGATACGGCGTGCATTCGATCTCATCAACGGTTTTGGCGGGTCCAAGGCGATCCCTGGAGAGCTCTCCTTGGCGGCCATACCGCCGGAGGATGCCACGGTGTACGACATGATCTGTCGAGCCGACACCGTCGGCGTCTTTCAGATCGAATCACGGGCTCAGATGGCGATGCTGCCGCGATTGCGGCCGCGCTGTTACTACGATCTGGTCATCGAGGTGGCCATCGTGCGGCCCGGTCCTATTCAGGGTGAAATGGTGCACCCTTATCTGCGCCGACGGTGTGGCGAGGAGGCCGTGAGCTATCCGAGCAAGGACGTCGAGGCGGTGCTCAAACGGACCTTGGGCGTGCCCATTTTCCAGGAACAGGTGATGCAACTCGCCATCGTGGCCGCCGGCTTTTCCCCCGGCGAAGCCGATGGTTTGCGGCGGGCGATGGCGGCTTGGAAGCGCAAGGGCGGACTCGAGCCCTTTCAGCGGCAACTCGAGGGCGGCATGAAGGCGCGCGGCTATCCGGAAAGCTTTGCCGAGCAGATATTCAACCAAATATTGGGATTCGGCGAGTATGGCTTTCCCGAATCGCATGCGGCGAGTTTCGCGCTGTTGGTCTATATCTCGGCATGGCTCAAACATCATGAACCCGCGGCTTTCTGTGCGGCACTCATCAACAGCCAGCCCATGGGGTTCTACGCGCCGGCGCAACTCGTGCGCGATGCCCGCGCGCATGGCGTGCAGGTGCGGTCGGTCGCGGTTGCGGTGAGCGCCTGGGACTGCACGTTGGAGCGCTGCGAGGAGGGCCGCCCGGCATTGCGCTTGGGGTTGCGAATGGTGAAGCACCTATCGCAGGCGGGGGCTCTGCGCTTGCTGGCGGCACGCCAGGCACGGCCGTTCACGACAGTCGATGATCTTGCCGAACGTGCTGCGCTCGACCGGCGCGATCTCGAGGCGTTGGCCGCTGCCGACGCGCTTGCCGGTCTCGCCGGTCACCGGCACCGCGCGGTTTGGCAGGTGAGCGGCGTCGAGCCCGCTCTGCCGCTGTTATCCGCCGAGAGCGCCGCCTTGGAAGGAGTGCCGCTGCTGCGTGCGCCGCTGGAAGGCCAGGACATCGTCGCGGACTATGCCAGTCTGGGGTTGACGTTGCGCCGTCATCCGCTCGCGCTGCTGCGCGAGGAGTTGAATCGGCAAGGTGTCATCACCAATCAGGAGTTGTGGAATCAG
>Ga0209208_10000245_pt1 | contig 65361 bp, 41 predicted proteins | sample S1TSphfallax_3_FD_187694 | JGI IMG/M metagenome (GOLD analysis project Ga0209208, IMG submission 187694) | Host-associated microbial communities from peat moss isolated from Minnesota, USA - S1T2_Fd - Sphagnum fallax MG (SPAdes) (version 2) | ecosystem: Host-associated > Plants > Peat moss >... | reverse complement strand
CCCCCCCCCCCCCTCCCCACTACCGAAAGAACCGGCGGTTATATAGAAGAGCATGTTTTCAGAAATTTCCAAAACTTTCGGGAACCAAGGTTCAAAATGTCAGAACCGGGGTTTTGGGTTTTTTCACCCCCGTCGAGTAAGGGAGTAAATACCCGGACTGATAACCTGAGGGTACACATGGTTGATTCTGATACTCGCACAATGTCGGTCGGGACCACTGCACGTTCGGGGTGGCTGGAGTGGTGTCGCCACGGGTGTCCAAAGGTCACGGGTACCACTAGTGTGAATCTAAAGTGAAAACAACAGAAGAGCACAAAATTAGGGACACGTTCCCTAACTCGCAGCACTTTGGGGGTGGAAGGGTGTGTTGGAGCTCCGGGATGGGATTAAGAAAAATGACAAACACTTTATCACCCACACGAACCTGCATAAACCAAACAACAAGTTGGTTAATGCATAGTTGGAGCATTTTTAGTGCTAAGACGAGTCACGGTCAAATTCGGACTCACAAGACTCACCACAGCTTGGACTTAGGGGAAGCCACCACCTTCCCCCTTATAATATACTTTGTGCCTCTCCATGAGGCCCACATCCAAATGACATTTTGTCCTGGGACTCCTAAGTGAGAGTCCCGAAATTTTCACAATTGGGACTTTCGCGACTTTGGGGGCCCATAATTTTGTGTGCAAACCTTCGATTGAGATGAGTTCTGAAGCAAAGTTGTAGCCCTCGTTGAGAGCTTTCCAACAATATGTTGCATGCCACCTGAACGCAAGGAAATCGGGGTGATTTTTGACTTTTAATGGTCAGGAGTCAAATTGCCAATTTGAATCTCGGCCTTTCTTTTGGCCATAACTTGTGTTTCAAATGTCCAAATGGGTCATGTGATCCCATTTTAGACATCTGCATTCGAAGAACTTTTCAATGATGTAAGGAACTCTTCAATCCACTGAGTTTTGACCCCCTATAATTGCTCTATGAATATTTGGGAGTCCACTGGGACTCCAACTCCCAAAATGGAAGCTCCTTTGGAAGTGTGACGGTTCATTCCTTCACACTTTCCTACATTCCTGGGAGCATGCAGTGTGATTCCTGGGCTTCCCTCTTGGCTCGCAACCTTGCAAGCCCTTGCTTTAGTCGTGAGCCCAAAGTTAGGGTTGTGATAATGCTGTTCGGTTATAAAAAATAAAAACAATCAAATGTTTGTTGTTGTCTTCTTTTTATTGTTCAGTTGTAAAAGATGACAAGTTTTTATAATGAATTTTTATTCATTGTTGTTTTGTTATTCTTCTTGTTGCTCAACTATAAAAGACAATGACAAACAAATATTCATTATGGTCTTTTTCTTCCTATTGTTTAGTTACAAAAGATGATGACAAACTTTTGTTCATTGTTGTTTTTTTTTCTTCTTGTTGCTCAGTTGTAAAAAATGATGAACAAAAGTTCATTGTCGTCTTGTTCTTCTTCTTATTGTTTAGTTGTAGAAGATGATGATGAACAAATTGTCACATTAAAACCCATCCTTACTCTCCATGCAAGAATGAAGATGGGGTTTTTTTTTTAGCAATACCTAAACATTTCGAATCAAATTTCTCTCACATAATAGAATATTACCTTGGTTTTTGGTTCATAATATTTTCATCCATTTTTATTTAGGGTTATAATTTAGTGCAATACTTTCATCTTGTTGACATTGTGGTTGCTAGCTTATATGTAATTCCCCATTATGTATGTTGATTTAGTGCAATACTTTCATTGTTTTGTCATTTTGGTGGCTGGACTAAGTGTAATTCCACATTATGTATGTTGATTTAATGCAATATTTTCATTGTTTTGTCATTTGGTGGCTAGACTAAGTGTAATTCCACACTATGTATGTTGATTTAATCCAATACTTTCATTGTTTTGTCATTTTGGTGGCTGGACTAAGTGTAATTCCACACTATGTATGTTGATTTAATGCAATATTTTCATTGTTTTGTCATTTTGGTGGCTGGACTAAGTGTAATTCCACACTATGTATGTTGATTTAATGCAATACCTTCATCTTTTTACATGTGTGGTGGTTGGCCCAGATGCAATACCTTCATTATACCCATATTACACCTTAAGAGGTTCTTCTTGTAGTTCAAAATGAACATGAAAATGCAATGGAAAACAATGAATAGGTTCATGAAGGCTCAAGATGGTGTTGCAAGGTGGATGCATGCACTAGTTCTTACATGGCCAAATGGTTGCTCCATAAACACTTGGAGCAAACACATTCACTTTGAATGCAAAATGGGAAATTAGGGTGTCCATTTACTCATATTGGGGGCCAAGGCAATAAGACCACAGTTATATGAATGCTCGTATTTTGAGCAACTTACATGCAAGGCAAAAGCAGAATGGGAAAAAGGCTTTTGATTAAGTGAAGAAAAAAATAAAATTATAATGGGACGAACACAAGTGCAACAAATGAAACAAATTAAGCAACCTTTGTTGGTATGTTTAGGTTTTGAGATCTTGTTGGGCATCATTATAGTTGAACCCATAGTGAAGTTTTAATGCATGTACACACCATTTTTATATTGATGCATTATAGTTGAGGGTGGCATGACATTTTTGTATCAATCCACTTGTTTTAATTTTGAAATCTAATTATAAGATTTGTAGATTTTGGGATCCCCTTATGCCATGTTGCACACAATACCCCCATCCACCATAAATGGATTGCATTTACCAAAAACAATATTTTCATTTAATAAGGTTAACACATTTTGTGGACATGATGAAACATTTAAGTAATACCTTCATGAATGCAGGTTGAAGCTCATTATTATATGATTGACTATGCAATACTTTCATTATCCTTATCATGACATACTCGCACAATAACCTTAAAGAGATATTATATTTGAATATTTATATATAATTAGATTACATGCCTTCATGAAATGACCTTTTGTTGCATAAACCAATTTTTTTATGCAATTATTGCAAATTTTTGGCCTTTTATTGTTAATGGTTGGTTTTTCATAAAGCCCTTGAAATTGTAATACCCACTTCATTAACCAACCCATGTTTAGGATGCAATATGGCCACCTTTCGAAAAATGATTTGGGTTATTTGCAATTCATAGTTCCAAATAGGTGCCCCATCTCATCACAAAGGTATTGCAAAAACTTGGTGCATTGTCATTCAAGTCTTCATCACATCATGATTGGTCTCGAATATGCAATACCTTCATCCATCTTTTCATTGTTGTGAAGAGAAATAAAGTATAATACAACTATGCAATACTCACATCTAAAGCATAAAATTTCTATTAAATTTCTTATGTTTTAGGTAATGCTTCAATTCAACATGAGGGTATTGTGGAAACCTAGTCCATTGCCATTCAACTCCAACCAAATCATGATTGGCATTGGGTATGCAATATTCTCATCCATAGTTTGGTGGAAATTGAGTTTCTTAGAAATATGACATAAAAGGGGAAATATAATATATGAATATAATATAGACTTTTGTCATACTTATGTATTGGTTCTTCTTTTCTTTTACAAAATTTAAGTGTTATTTACGCTTTTAATCAATTTTGGAATAGGCATTAAGTAGAAATTTAATTAGTAAAATATATATATTTAGCTAGTAAGATATATAGGTTTAGTTAAAAGATAAAATTTTAATCAAGAAATATAAATTTAACCAAAAACAAAAAGAAGGTTTAGCCAAGAGATATAAGTTTAACCAAGAATATGTATAGGTTTAACCAAGAGATAGAAGTTTAACGAAGAAAAAATATAGGTTTAACCAAGAAATAGAAGTTTAGCCAAGAAGAAATATAGGTTTAGCTAAGAGATAGAAGTTTAACTAAAACATTATAAGTTTAGCCAAGAAGAAATATAAGTTTAATTAATAGATAGAAGTTTAGCTTAAAAACATTATAAGTTTAACCAAGAAAAAATATAAGTTTAGCTAATAAATAAAAGTTTAGCTTAAAAATTATAAGTTTAGTCAAGAAGAAATATAGGTTTAGCCAAAGAGAAAGAAGTTTAACCAAGAGGAAATAAAAGTTTTGCCAAGGTAAGTAATGGATTAGTTGTTAGTTTGTAGGCAAGGCTAAGATTTAGGTCAGTAGGGTAGCTAGGTGGGTAGGTAGTATGGAGGTCAAGGCTGGGAAAAAAGTGGCAACAAAAGAAAAATGGTCAAAGGTCAGCAGCCAAAAAAGATTGACTGTGGTGGAATGTTGGTTAATGTAAGGTAAAAAGATGGATGAAAAAGAGGCAAATCATTCAGCCCATCCTATGGACATGACGGCCAACTGGTCCAGTCATGGGGGCTGGTTCACTCTGGCCAAATGAAAATGAGACCATTGGCCCCAGATTCATCCATCATTGTTTTTGTGAAAAAGTGAAAACCATGACAAACAAAATAACTTTTGTTTTTTGGTTGTTTTCTTTTTTTGGGAGGGGCAGGTACTATGGAATGGCCCTGTTTCCAATAAGAATGCGTTGTGCCCGATGGGTTCTACCAAGGCATGCCAGAGCATAAATGTTGTTCCCCACCATTGATTCACATCAGGGGCATGTTCCCCTGATATAACCTCGGGTATTTGATTGCTACGCAACTCATAGGTGTTTTTTTGTGTGTGACAAATTTGTACAATTTGGCAAGCTCTTTGTTCAAAAACAATTTCTGTTAAAATATTCCCTAATAAAAGGGAAAAATCGAAAAAAAAACTCTAAAAAAATCTCAATGTTTCTATACATTGTTCAAGCAAGTAGCCATGATATATATATTTAAAAATAATTTTTACTTTCATAGCTGGTCTGTAAATCAAACATGGCTAAATCTCCTTGTGGATGATCACCAGTGGGGCAGCAACATCACAGAATTAAAAAATAAAACACTCCACATGAGATTAATAATGTTTATTTATTTGTTTATTTTTGGTGGCGAAATTTCATAACTGGGAAACAACAGACAATTCAATGCAAAGAGTCCAATTTTTTTTTGTTGCTAAAGTCGCCATATTTTGAGAGAAAAAAGGTCTGAAGTCGCCATATTTAGAGAATACTCCTGAGAAGAAGCAAGATTCTAATGTTTCATGTCTGACCTCTAGCCAACTTTGGTTTAATTCCTCTTGTGGATGATTGCGAGTCCATTTACATCACAAAATTGGAAAAAAAAACCCCTAGAGATTAGGTGTTTGGGAACCATGGGAACGCAACATAGGAGCCACTACAATGTCACAACAATCCTCTTTTTGTTTTCAATATTCTGATGTATTATTTGCTTTAGTTTTTGGCGAATTTTCGCCACTTGGCGACAAAAAAACAAATCCAATGCAACTTTAACAAAGGATTGTTTTTGGCAAAAGTGGCACAAGGTCGCCAGATTTTGAGGAAAAAGGACTTGAAATCGCCAGAGTTAGACAATAGGTTCCAGTGAAGCTTTTCAATGTGAAATTACACCAAGTTGCAACAGGGTCTCAATTTTGGTGCCAAAAGATTCCACTATCCTTGAGAATAACTCGCCATATTTAAACTTTTTCTGGGCCTGCATCGCCATAATTGTATCTCAGGCTGAAACAAGTAGCCAAAATAGAAGGATGATCCATAAAAATTTCAACTTTCATAGTTTATTTGTAACCAAATTTGGCTACACCTTCATGATGGTTGATCACAACTTGTGCTACAGCAGAAATTTGAGAAAAATTTATTAAAAAGAACCCTGATAGGTTTGAGCCAAAATATAACAGGATTCCAAAAACTTTCTTCTGTAGCCAAATTTGGCTAAGGATGATGATGACCAGACCACGTACCTCACAAAGTTGGAAAGAAAACCCCTAAGTGACCTTTACACCTACTAAGTATATGGTGGGGTAGGCTCCATTGGATTATTGCAACAAATGAAAAATTGCAAGGAAATGTTTGTAAACAATCCCTATATACTTGATTGTCAAAATCTTGAAATATTCAAAATTGTAAGTGTTGGACTCATTTTTATTTTCAAATAATTAAATATTTTGGACAAAATCTATTGATTAGTAATTGATTATATAGTGTCATTAATAGAGAGTCTCCTTGTTAGTCCTAAGAAACAAATTTAATATTAGTTGAATACAAGTTTTTAGAAAACCATCCAAGCAGTACAAATTTGGAAATTGGTGGAAAACCCACTTCCAAGCCTTTGAAATGGTTGGGTTGGCAAATCCTTTCTTTGAAAAACAAAGAAATTTATAAGTGAATAGCATTTAAAATTCGTTATTATTTTCTTGCCAAGGTGCCAAAATTTGCCCCATTAAAAAAAATAAAATCGTTCCTGCCATTGTTGCATGGTTCTTTACTCTTTACATAAAAAACCTTGGGTTCCCATTCTTAGAAAAAATAAATTAGAAAAATTGTCTCAGTTCCAGTTCCACACATAAATAGAATTCAGAATCTGGTTCTAGGTCTGGTTCTCTAATATATATATTTAAATTTAATTGGGCTCCATGCTCCTTTGCACTATTACCAGTGATGATGATTAAATTAATTTTTGTGGATATAATAATGTTTTTGTGATCAATTTTTCCTTTTCAAAAAATAAAATTTTATTAATTTCACTTTATATCATTTTGTTCCATTAATTGTTTTTTTTGCAGTCTTGATTTGCTAGGCAAAATGCCAATGAAATTCATTAATTAAGTTCATAACAAAATACAAATAGACTCAAAAAAAAAAAAACATTGAAAAGGTGTAAAAAACAAAAACATTGAAAGGGTACAAGAAACAATTTTGAATTGGAATTTGATCTATGACGAATTATAATCTGGAATGATTTTGGAATGGTTAGAGCAACGATCATCAAAATATCCATCTCACATAAACCACATCGTCACCTGAATTTATAAAATAAATAAATAAATAAATCTGGGTGGGTGGCTTTTCTAAAGAATTTGTCTAAATATGGCGACTAGAAAACAACAACCAAAAAAACACTTATTTTTAGCCATTTTGAGTAAAAGGCAAAAAAAAAAGGCGGTCACAGTTCACAATTCGTGGAGATAGTAGAGGATGGAGGGTCGAGATTCCGCCAGGTGGATGATCCGGACGCGTGTGTTGGGAGGTTTTTGACTAAGGAATGAAAGAAGGAAGGAAGGAAAGCGCACCATCAACGCTCTCTTCTTTCTTCGCTTTCGCTCTCTCTTCCGTCTCTCCTTCCTCCTTCTTCGGGTGTCTGTTGTTGCTTCGATTCATTTGCTTATTTCTGGCGTGACCGTTCTCTTTTCATCGCATCGCTTCTCGTTGCTGCTATTTTCTGCTGCTGCTGCTGCTGCTGCTGTTGCGCTTGTTTCGAACTTCCGGTAAGTGCCAAACTATTTTTCCTCCCCTTTGCGCCTTTTGAACAATTTTGGTGTGACTTTGAAGTCAAGTAATAGGGGGGACTTTGTGACCACTCCCTTTCGTTCTTTTCGTTGCTATTTTCTGCTACTGGTTCTACTATTGCTGCTGTTGCTGCGTTCTGTTTCGATTCCACTTCCTGTCAGTGGCCAACTGTTATTTTTTTTTCTCTCTTTTCCGACTTTTGAACAATTGTTGCGACTTGGAGTCAAGTAATAGGCGGGGTTCGTGACCACACCCCCTCCTTCTTCTTTGCTTTTGGTTTCCTCTTTGCGGTTCGGATCGGTTGAATTGAGGCGGTGCTAGTTTGAGAGGAAGCAAGGTTTTGTCTGCTTTGGGGTTCTTAAAGTGCACTTGTGAGCCTGGAAGCTGGTTTCGGTAGTTTGTGTTTTTTGATCTTGTGTTGTGTCTGATAGGCTGAAGCTTTGTATTTGGGAGAATGTTCTAGGTTTTATCTGCTTTGCATCTCTGCCTCTCTCTCTCTCTCTCTCTCTCTCTCTCTCTCTCTCTCTTTCTCTCATCTCTTTGGTTTCGGTTAGATGCGTGCTGCTGCAGGCATCTCCGTTTCTTACATCTGTTCTGTCGGTTGATCCTTTTTATATCTTATAACTTCCAGGTCTGCAGGGTGGGGGTTAGTTGATTGGAAGCATCTCACTGGTGAAGGAACAAAATTGCAGAGATGGCGAATACTGGGATGAAGCACATGCAGGCCAAGCTTGTGAGTTTTTTTCCTTTCACTGTGGAAATTCTCTTTTAGTCTTGCTGTGCTCAAAGATGTTTAGGGTTGACCTCGTAGCGAGAATGTTTCTCAGCAAAGGTGTGTTTTGCTTGAATTGTCCATGTTTACATTACCTTCAGAGTTTTATAGTCTTTGCTACCATTTTCCTCCAATATGTTGAACTGTCCAATGTCAGGGGTTTGAACCTTGCAAGTTTAAGGCCCTAAAAGGGTTTTTAGGTTTCATGGGGAAGGTGTTTTTGAAGATGGTTGCATGGAAATTGGTTTCTTGAACTTGGCTATCACAGTATATGCACAATCCCTAATTAGTAGACATCAGCTCTCATTCCAGCTGTAACCTCTGTTAGCATTTCTGTCACTTTTTTTCACCTTTGCCTCGTATCTATAGAGATGGATGGAAAACCTCCCACAAAAGGTTTTGTCCAGTCTCTTCTCTCCATTTTCATACAATTCAAGTTCATCCACTCATGGGAAATTTACTTGCTGTAAGAATCATGCTTGTAAGTTATTTGAGTGCTTGACTGAAAGGGGAAAGTGAAGTTTCCAGTATTTGCAGGGGTTTACTTTTGTCAACAAGAAGGTATCTACAAGTCTTTGATTGAAATTTTAGCAGCTGGGAGTGTATGGGTGTCTTCTCTTGCATAGAAGCTGGAGCCATATCTAAGCACTAGTATCACCTTTGCTTTGCCCCTGTCATTTTTGCATTATGAAGGAAGTAATTGATTTGAACACTTGATTGCTGGACATGATGTCTCAGGCTTATGTTCTCAAGCATTATCTACAGCAGGTACTGAGAGAGAAAATTCTATATGGCAGGTGCTATTGGGAGATATGGGAGCAGGCAAGTCTAGCCTTGTTTTGCGGTTTGTAAAAGGACAATTTTTTGACTATCAGGTTTTAGCCCCTTCCGTCTCCTTTATCCCACATGTGCCCCATCTCCTCTGGTCAAGGCATGCTTTTTGATGTAAACACTTCATTCTCAGCACATATCAGGGAGTGGGTTGGTCAACATCTGTTTCTTCAATTTCAATAAAGCCCTTTGGTTAGGGTTCTAGCACCCTGGGGCACCTAGGGAATACAGCACAAGTAGACAATTGCATCTCCCTAGCCTTTTACAATCTGTCAGATTTGTTATCAAAATTATCAGCATGGGAACCTGAAGTGTTGCTTCATCTTGTATACAAATTCTTGTCATTAGTTGCAATCAGATTCTTGATAACTTGTGGTTTTAATATGTCTTTGGTGCTTCTGCACAGGAGTCTACAATTGGTGCAGCATTTCTCACCCAAACACTGGCTGTGAATGATGTAACGGTGAAGTTTGAAATTTGGGATACAGCTGGGCAAGAAAGATACCACAGTTTGGCCCCAATGTACTATCGAGGTGCTGCTGCAGCTGTCATTGTTTATGACATAACAAATGTTGTATGTGCTTTCTGACTCTTTTCCATCTTTCTTGACTGATTGTATGTATGTAGAGGACATGGATATTTCAACATTTTTGTGTTGCTTATACAAGCTGCAAATGGAGAGAAAAGCCCTAGACATAACTTAGAAAGGTTGCAGACCAAAAAAGGAGCACCTGTAAAAGCTAATGACCTCTACGACCTAACTCATGACTCCTTCAAGTACTTTGTTTGGTTCCATGAAATCAGGCATGGAGGCAGCTGTGGTCCTTATAGACTACACAACTACAGATGAGATGTTGTAGAAGCAGACAGTGCATCTGCCTCAATCTTGTTGCAGACAAAAAAATAGTTATACTTGGAATCCATTCTTGGAGGAGCAACTAACTACCAGCATCATTGTGTGTTCTACCTGATTTAGCAAATTCTCTGTTCCTGTCACAAAGCTGCCAAATGATCTTGTCATGTCAAGAGTGGGTGATAAGAAGAAAGATAACCTGGTTTGATATTTGATAAAAACTTGTTGGTATCTCTTCGTGTGTGAGATCCATTTTAGTAAGCTTTTTCCCTTTTGTGAGAAGAACTCCTTGTGGCACCTTTAAACGGGGTATAATAATGGTGTGTACACCAGTGTTGTGATTTGTGTAATTCTCAAAACGTCCAAACCAGCTTGTTAATGCCCCATTGTACTTTTGTTAGGAACCCACTTCAGCATCATGCCCTATGTGGTTGCTTCAGACTTGAAATTTTGGACACAGTTTACACATTTGCTTAATTGTGTGGCAGGACTCCTTCAATCGAGCTAAGAAATGGGTACAAGAGCTCCAAAGACAGGGTACTACATTGCATTTCTCTTTGTTTGTGCAATGATATGGGCTGAATAGTATTTTTGCCTTGGGAAATATGTAAACTTGGGGTCTGTGTTTCATAAGTTTTGTAACTTGTCATATGCAGGCAACCCAAATCTTGTGATGGCTCTTGCGGCAAACAAGGCAGATCTGGACTCAAAAAGAAAAATTGAGTCTGAGGTACGACTCATGCTACCTAGGCATATGTCAGCCTTTATGACTTGTGAGGAAGTAAACTAGATTTAAAAGAGCTGAAATCTATTATAGCTGTAGGGATGAGCAGCTCCATAGGTCCCAAGTTGCAGGAAACCAGTATATGAACAATTTTGGAGCTAGTATCTTTGTGCTCACTTCACTTGTTCACAACCTTTCAGTCTAGGTTTATCTTCTGGTTGAGTTATACACTTGATATCTTTGTCATGGTTCTGGGTGAGTTGTGTTGGCACTGAATTTGTCTGTGCAACTTAACAGGACTATCGACTTACGATAATGTGCCATATCTGGATTGGGTTTGCAGGAAGGAAAGTCATATGCAGATGAAAATGGATTGTTTTTCATGGAAACTTCAGCAAAGACTGCACAGAATGTGAATGAGCTTTTCTATGAAATTGGTATGCTTCAAAGGACTTTGCAACATCTGAATGACTTTCATTTGAAATTGGTTTACATAGTCTGTAGATACTTCTTGCTCTTAGGAAAAGTCTGAAAAATTTGGTGGGCTTTTCTGATACTGAGAGTTTGAAGGTAGGCTGCGAGTTAGGATTGTTCCATGGTGTTAACTGTTATAAGGACCTGTTTTTTGGACACTGATATCTGTGATTGCAATATATTAATATTGGTGTGCATGTGGTGCAGCAAGAAAGTTACCAAAAGCTCAACCTGCACAGCAACCGGCTGGGATGGCGCTTACAGACAGACCAGCAAACCGTGGCCTTGCTCAGAAGTCAAGTTGCTGCTCATCATGAACTTGTCAGAATCTCTCCCCATGGAGTTTCAATGACAAGAACTGTGGAAATATTGGAGACACTTGTGGCATAAAATGAAAGGGCAGGACTGACACTCAGGTGAGTGTCAGCAACCTTAAGGAGTTTGAAGGTGATTGTTATCTGGCTTTTTCAATCAGAGGACAATCTGAATGCATCTGTTGGGATGAAGTAGGGTAAAATCCATCATGTTTTAAATTGATGTCAAACTACAGTCAGATGGAGAGATGGGGTTTGTCAGAAAGCTTTCTTTGCAGACCCTGTCTAAGAGAATCCTTTGTTTGCATAAAGCAGATTTGTGGTTTCTAGTTTATCTTAGGGTGTTGCTATATAATGCCTTAAAAGAATTCATTAGCTTTTGCAGAGATTTATTCAAGAATCTCAAACCCATGATAAAGATGATGTGCATCTCTCTCAGAGCCGATGTGTTGCTATGATTTTGTACAGGAACATTATGTTTTATCAAGTGATTTTGCACCTCACTCTTCAATCTAATCTCTCAGCTCTGTCCTGGATCAAATTAGTCAAAGTCTCATTCCCACCTGCCTGTTTGTATGATATACTTTAGTCCAACATTTTGCAATGTAATAGGTTTCCACTGACTCCTAAGGTATGTCAAGTTTCTTTCAGCAGATTGCAGAGGAACAAGGATACATGGCTTTATGACACTGATTTTTGCTACTGACCATGGGAAAATCAGCTGTGTCTGTCATCTGCAGGTTTAGTAGACCTAAGCTTTCCGAGTGCTTAAAGTCCTTGGACATAGCTTATTGCCTCTGGAGTTCAAAGATATGTCGTGAACCTTCACTTGGCGCACTCAACACAGAAAAATCACTCAAAATGGACAAAAAATGAGTAAAGTTTGGAAGTAGTGTTCAATTTGGCAAGATAATTGTTTGGAGCTTAGAATCTTTGGACATAATTTGGTTGCATCTGGAATTGAAAGAGGGATTGTGAAGCTCAAGTTGGTGTACCCTATCCTTTTAGATTACTCAAAATGTACAAGAAATGAGAAAGATATGAGGTTTGAAAGTAAAGGGGTTTAAATGCATCTTTTTCAATTGTTGTGCTCTTTAGACATGATCATTTTCTTCTTACTTCTTTGTCACTCAGTCATCTCTAAAGTTCAAAGAGATATTGGAAACCTTCACTTGGGGCAACCATAGCCATGAAGATCACTAGCAAAAGACAAGAAATAAGAGATATATGGATAAATGTTCAGTTATGAGCTTGTATTTGGTGATGAATGTGTTTACAGTAATCCCTCACAACTTGCAGTTTCATCATCCATTGTTAATGAAAACATCTGGGCTAAGGCAAGAATCTCTAAACACAACAGTGAGGTGGTGTGGTGAAACTCCAGCCTTGTGTTGCTGATAATGTAGGAAAAGAAATCAATTTAAGCTAATGCTGAATTGATTTTCTTGCGGAAGGGCCTAATCATCAGCCATTGTGGAAATCCAAGGTGTGAATGGAATTGTAGACAACCAAATATAGATTGTGTATCAAGGAAGGGCCTAATCATCAGCCACTGTGGAAATCCAAGGTGTGAATGGAATTGTAGACAACCAAATATAGATTGTGTATCAAAGAGTCATCGTGCAACAGAACATCTGGAACTCTTGGTTTTCCATCCTTGGATCTTCGCTAGTTCTTGGTACACCTTGACATATACCCAAGGGGATGACATTCTTTAAACCGTTTTGGGAAACCTTTATGAATGTGACATACTTCTAGAAATTCCAAAATTTGCAGTAGAAATTGACATTTTGAATATGGCTTCTAAAAGAGGCTGTAGCTGCTATGCTCCTTTGGGATTGGTAGCACACACTTTAGTGACACCCAACTTCATTGGTTTCTGCCCAAAAAGCTCCTAATTTTGACCCTATGTTTCTCCTACTCTATGCAGATGTTGCATAGGGGAGTAGGAGAATAATGGTCTATCCCCTATCATGCACTTCTCCCCTGAGCCCAATACATCAAACACAGTACTGTCACATCTCTTGCAAGGCTTGCTAAAATACCTCCTCCTCTTGCATTTACTACCTTAGAAAGTTGATTGCATAATACTCAAGCCATACCAAGTTCAAATCACACACTCCGGGCACAGTTATGTTCTCACCAACTCTGGGACATTTTGAGCATTTCTGTGTAAGACCTTTGGTGTGGTACTTCACCAGGTCTAGGGAAAGCTGATTGCCAGCATAGGGCAACTGGCATGATGGGTGCAACAACACCCTTTGCACTCCCGTGTTATGGAGATGACCAGCACTGGAAAGCCTCATGCTAGAGAAAAAGATGTTCACACTCCCACCCAGCATCAGTTATGATTTAATCACACAACACCAATGTTGACACTTCTGCACCAAACATACACATGATGTCATTGTGTACAGTTGCATGTCAATAATGTATGGGGTACTTCTGAGGGCACAGAAATTAACTCTGCTATGCCCCCTTATCATCCCCACGAGCCTTCCATTGAAAGATATTTGCTATTTGTCCATATTTACAGCAGGCATGCTCCCAATGCACCCTGCCAAGAATTAGGACAGAAAACAGGATGGGCATTTCATCTTTCTGTTCTTCCTGTTCAAGTCAGAGGAAGAATATGGAGCGCCATGCAGCCATTACTTATGTCAAAGTATGAAAGTCACCAAGCCAAGGGAATAAAATGGAAAGTCAAGAGCACATATCACAGAGACGGCTTTTGTAGACTCTAACATAGCTACAATCCACCGGGGGGTGTTGATGGTCGATACTTTGCTATTCTTGAGATGGCGAAGGCTGAATGTCATGCAGGAGATGAACAAATGCATCTAGAAGTCATTGGTCTGTCACGCAAGAAATGTGTTCAGAATCCGAAGCCCTGTTGCCAAAAAAAGGAGGGAAGAGAAGGAAGTGTACACTTTGTGCTGTAAACCCTAAACGTAAACCCAAAACCTAAGCCCATTTTGGCAAGTGTGGCTAGAGACAGAAAACGGTGAGCAAAACAATAGGAACGTCAGCACGCCTTCAGCCCCCGCCAGTCTCAGACAGAACACATCACCGACGATAAGAAACGCACTCTATGAACCAGCCCCAAAAACGCAACAGAAGGCACGGGAGCATTGACAAGCAACAGTGGTTGAGCTTGAAGGACAAACCACAGTCGGAAAAGCAGAAAAAAAAGAGTCAGCATTGCAGGTACATATTTGATTGAACACAAGAGCGATGAGAACTTGCGGGGCAGAATGAATGTTGAAATGTCTCGTAGTCTAGAGCTTAAGATTGCCGTCAAAGATCCGCGACAGCACAGATGAGGACGGCGTGCAATATGGCCTGCGAGTGCAGAACACAAACATACTAAGCGGTTTAGGGCTTTCTGAGAGTTGAGAGCCTGTAGGCATATCTCCTTGTTTACCAAACCGGCTTAGGGTTTTTCCTGGGTGGGAGAGGCAACCTTCTGTTGGCTCGTTTTACGTTGTCAGTGTTTTTTTCTTTTTAAAAAAATAAATGACTCCTATTCAGGGTTTTTTTGATTTTTTTCCAATTTTGTGAGGTAGGGGAACTCACGACCATCGATCGATTGCCTGTTTTCATCAAGACAATCGACTGCTAATGTAACTGAAGCTTTAATCACTGGTTCTTTCCATTGTCGACATGAAGTAGCGAGATCTGATTCTGTATCACCACACCTCCAATTTCCTTCCGAGTTCCTTGCAGATTGTTACAGTTCTGTGTAAGGAGTTGCAGGTGCAGATAACAACCCATGTTACTCTTTTCTGCAGATGGGGCTCATGAAGAAGCATCCTTCAATCATTCCATTCGTGGTGTATATTGCCAATGATGAAAAGCACATGGAAATGTTTGCAGTGTATGCCAAGTACATAACCTTGGACCCAATGAAAACAAATATGTTCAAGTACATATGCAATATCCAGACCATCCAGGTGTACCTTTGTATGTGAGCCAATAAACATCTGTTGCCCAAAATCAACAGTAATGTGGGTAAGAGAGTGGCAGTGATTCATGCAACAGTCTTCAGCTGTCTGTGCAGGTGTAAACAAGGAGAACCCCTTCTTGATCAGGCCACTAATACTGTCAAGGTGGTTCACCAAGAGTACTTGAAACAGTATACATCCTCAGCTTTGGGATCAAAGGGTATGTTCCAGTTGATGCTATGGGCTCATCTCACAACATGATGGCCATTGTGCATATGGATGGAACTGTAGCCAAGGCATGGCCTCTTTCACCATTGCAGGTTGAGAAGCAACCTGTTGCCAGTATATTTGCTGTCAGGGCAGTGGGCACCCCACTTGCTGGTCCCTTGTCAATTGCAAGGTCACAACTGGCAAATCCGGATTTTGGAAGCCTTGGTTTGAGTGCATGACCAGGTGATAAAGCAGGCAGCAGTGAGTTCAAAAGCAGTGCAATAGGTCAGAGCTTTGAGGGAGAATGAAGTGGAAATCCTGAACACCATTCATCATCCTCAGCTGGATTGGGGTTTTAGAAAAGGGTCAGTTGGTGTCTGTAAGCACTTCTCTTGCTCCCCTCTCTCCTCCATACTTCAAATGTACAAGACTTATGGGGCGCAGCGGTAACTCATCACAAACTGTGTTTGTTTTAACTGCAGCTCACAGAGGAGATTGAGGTATCTGATAGTGATGAAGAAAATGAGGAGGAGAAGGGTGAGAGCAGAGAAGAGGACAGTGGCTCTGGGCTGGAACCTGTTGAGGAAGATTTCTCTCTTTCACCTATGTCTCTTTGCTCCTTCTTCTTCAGTTCTTTTCTTCATTGTTTTTGTTCTTTTATCAGAATGCACAACAGCAATCATACTCACATGTGTCTTGATGTTTGTTTCTCTTGATTGCCACATCTGGGTTGGGTATCTGTCTTATCAGATTTTATTTTTATTTGCAAGGGTAAAATGGTAGGAATGCAGTTGCATGTGTCTAGCCAGGTCCTTCACATGAACTAGAGCAAAGGAAGGTCTGCCTTTTTCCAGCAGTGTTGCCTCTCAGGTTTCTGATAGTGGCTTGGGTGGATGGCTTGAAAGCAGGAAGGCTCAGTGGATGATGGAAGCATATAGTCTGACAGTGATGTGAGTTCTGTTGATGCTGATGAGGAGGATGGTACTTTTTGGGATGAGAATGAAGCTACTCCCACTCCAATGCTACCACCAAGTTCAGGAAAAAGCAACATTAGAATGGTGACAATGGTGGGTAGGATATGCTAAGAAATATCTTCTAGGAGCATTTTGTTTTCTAAACTCACATGTTCAGCTTCACAAGCAGTTCTGTTGGATTTGCTTGCTGCAGAGGAGGAGATCCAGATGGGAGACAAAAGGCAAAACAGATGAAATGATTTCTTTCTCTGTACATATGAGTGATAATCATACTTGTAAAGAATGGAATCAGAAAACAGAACAACAGCTGGGGGATACTGGGGCAAAAGATGCAACAAAACAAGCATCTTTGCAAGCAGGTGAATATATTCAAGATGTTTATTAATATCAAGAAACTCAGCAATCTTGAACAAGAGTGTGTCACATGTTATCTATAGAATGATGTACAAGCCAGCGTTCCTCAGTGGCCAATCTCTCTCTTCCTCGCATATTTTGTAAGACATCACAGAAGATTGTATGTCTCTGTGAAGAACAAGGGCAATTTTCGCGGTACAGTTGCATCAAGGTTACTTAGTCCTTAGAATACGGGAGTGTCGAGCATCATGCATTGGAACTCTGCAAAGTCTACTCGTCCATCTCCGTTTCTGTCGACGGAATTGATCATGCTGCGACAGTCATCAACTGTCAAGTTCTTCTCCCCCAAGCCTGACAAAACGCGGTGCAGTTCATCGGCTGAAATGAAGCCATTTCCGTCAGAGTCGAAGACATGGAAAGCTGCCTTTATGTCGGAGGAGTAGTCCCTGCAATTTGTTGCCGCCCCGTCTGCTGCCTCTACAGCGTCCATGGCTCGTCTGTTGAGATTGATGAACTCTTGAAGGTCGATAAATCCGTCACCGTCAGAGTCTACTTCGTTCACCATTTCCTTTAGTTCTTTGTCCGTGGACTCGATCCCAAGAGAATGAAGAACGAAACCAAGCTCCGTGGCTGAGATCTTGCCATCTCCATTTACGTCGAAGTACCTGAACGCCTCACTCAGCTCTTCCGTGCGGTCGAACGGCGCAACAAATGCATGATCCCGCTGTTCAGAGGAGGACTTCAGAGAAGAATTCGAGGCTCCTTCTGTCCGATTCGATGCAGAGCCACCAGATCTGAGGCTGAATTTCAAAGGAAGCTTCCAAGAGTGCGCCGATGAATCCCTCTCGGTGGAGGACGACGAAGAGAAAGATGAAAAGCCTGACGAATTCGACGAATGCAAGGAAGAAGCATCAGATTTCTTTCTCTTCGAGAAAAACGAGAACTTCATCCTGGCAGCCTTGCAAACGATCTCCAGCAAACAAATTCACGGGAACACCAAAAAAAAACACACGCACGCACACACACTTCGCTGGTATAAGACTATTCTCAAGACCTGTATTTCCTCTGAGCATAATTCAGAGGTTCACAGCTGGTGCGAAAAGGTGCGCACTCTTTCTCTATGAAGTTGGCAATCTCAAACAAGACTCCTGGTGACAGGTGAAGGACATTTCTACTATAATTCCTTTCGCCTTCCAAAATTCAAATAGCAGTACCACACAGGAAGCACCAGTAAATCGACTTCGTGCGCCCACAACACTCCTAGTGACAACAAAGTCACCAATCCTTATCTCCCTTGTGCATTTGTACGTTTTCACTCTTCTGTTGCTGCAGGCTTCTAACCTGCGCCTTCATAGAATCCCGAAAGTTCTCCCCGGCGACACCTTCTCACGTTTCCAGTATGTTCGGACCGTCTTCATAAAATCTGCACAAGGCCATAGCTTCGTTCCGCGCTCCTTCGACGCTCCTTCTTTTTCCAGCGAGCTTTTCCCAGAAAATCCGGATCGCCTTGTCGTACTAGCGTTGCGCGTTCGGGAAGAGATCCGGGATCCGAGAGCGGTAGTACCGTTCGTTCTCGTTCCGCGATGCTGCTACCCAAGCGGTGGCCGACTTCGTGAACTAGAGGAGGAAGAAAAAGTGATGAATCATCCATAATCCATCGTGTGTGCAGGATGCCGACACGGTGCTCGCGGCACGGCCGATGATTTTTTTTGGATGTTATCATTATCGGACAACCAAGAATTTTAACTTTTAAAAACAAAAATGTTTTTTTGGATATGTTATCATTATTGGAAAATTAAATTAATAATATGAGTTTAAAACAAATAAAACTCAACTAAAACTACAGCTTTTGGATGTTATCAGCATTGATTATGAAAGAATGTTAACTTTGAAAAATAAAATAAAATGAAACTATCTTTTCTGGGATTTTATCATGATTGGACAAAGTAAGAAGGTTAATTTATAAAATAATATACAATAAAACTAAATTGCTGCCTTGGCATCATTAGATATAGAAAAGGAAACAAAAATGAAAAAAACATAATAAATATAATAAGAGCTCTTCACCCAACCTTATGATCACACAAGTTGCTAGAAGGTTTACAATCCACCCTCATAATTGGCAAGGAAATAAAGATGAGAAAAACATAATAAATATATTAAGAGCTCTCCACCCAGCCTTTGATCACACAAGTTGCTAGAAGGTTTACAATCCAGCCTCATATTTGGCTTTCTCTTATTTTAAGATATTAAATCTCATGTAAGGGCGACTTTAGATGAGGGTCCAAGGTCCAGGGACCAATGAATTCAAGCAATCTTATTGGCCAAAAGCTTTAAATTGGTCCCAAGGCCTTTACACAAGGGTCCAAGACCAAAAAGTGGCAAATTGAGGCTACACCTACGTGGCACCTGTTTTGGAGGGAAAAACAATTGGTTCAGACCAAAAAAAACAGTGCTAAAAGGAGAGCTCCTGATGTGGAGAACCAAGGATCAGGCTAGGGACCAAAGTACAGTCCAGTGTTGGACTGGTATACCGGTTGAACCTGGATATTAATAAGAGTATGTTAATACCCTACCAGTCATATTTTAATTTTTGATGATACTATGGTTGATACCCAATTGACCCGGTATGTAGCCGCCGCAGTATTTCAACATATACTTCATCCAACTGGTCAGGATGCTACACCAACTACTATCAATACTCATACACTTGGGTATCTCAAGCTTACATCCTAGATATCAATAGTGGTTACAAATTGCATACTTAGGATTCCAAATGCAAGTTTAGGGTCTCCTTCAGCAAGCAATAAGTGAATGCACTACATTTAAAGAAGGTGGCACTTCAATATTGGCAGCATGGTGGATATCTCGAGCTTGAAAATAGAACGTTGATTAGGTACGCACCCTTTTCTTGAAGCCATCTTGAAGTTGCTGAGTTACAACTTACAACTACTAAATTTGAATGTAAAATCCAAATGTTCAATTTCAAATTTTGAACAAAGAACAAACCAAGCTTTTGATCAGTTCTACCAATAGGTTGGATCATGTTCATGTCACTAGTTCATTTAAGCCAAATGTCGATATATATGTGTTTATCATTTTGCTAATTTGGTGGTTGGTATTTTTGTTACAATGTTTGTTTAGTGTGTTGGCAATCTTCTATATGTTAATGATTGAGTCTTGAGTTGAGTTTTAGGTCTCATGAACTGAGTAGAAGGTAGTGTGGATGGTTAATGCATCAACTTTTGTTACATAGTTGAATATTTTGCAAAGGGTCACAAAATGGTAGAGGTCACGCATGAATCTATGGATACTGATGTTTTATGTGATGTAAAATCATTTGAAATAGAAGTAGGGCTCACTGAGATTGACTCTATGCCACAACGTTTTGAAACTTGAGAGGAGATTGTTGTTGTTGAAAAATAAGTTGTCTGGAAAATGTAACTCCAACAACTAAAGGCAAATAAAAAAACTTGGTTTGTGCATCACCACACTATTAATGTGTGGGCGTTTTTTGTTGTGAATAATCATCTTGAAAAAATCATGGTGGGGTCAAGCCAAACCTTGAGGTGTGTGATTTGCCACCCCATTGAACCACCTCACTGAACAATGCCATAGTTTCAACTCAACCACTAGGTCTCAAAAAGGATTCATCACCTACAATCCATAGCATGAAATCACGTCCATGAAAAATCACATTGACAATGAGCATGGGGCAATGGTTTTTAAATACAAAAATCATCACATAGAAGATGTTGCAACCCTAGCCTTGGGCTCACAACCAAGGCAAGGGTTTGCAATGTTGCAGGCCGAGAGGGAGGCCCAAGAGTCACACCGCATGCTCCCGAGAGTGTAAGAAAATGTGAAAGATTGAACCTTCACATTCCCAAGGGAGCTTCCACTTGGAGAGTTTGAATCCCAGTGGACTCCCAAATTTTAGAGGGTGATTGCAGGGGTCAAAACTCAATGGATTGAAGAGTTCTTTATATCATTGAAAGCTCTTGAAACGTAAATGTCTAAAATGGTCTAACATAACTCATTTGGACATCTGAAACACAAGTTATGGCCAAAAGAAGGGATGAGAGTCAAATTGGCAATTTGACTTTCGACCATTAAAGGTCAATAATCAACCCGATTTCCTTACGTGAAAGTGACGTGCAACATATCCTTGAAAAGCTCTTAATGAGGGCTACAACTTTACTTCAGACCTCATCTCAATCAAAGGTCTGCACGCAAAGTTATAAGGCCCCAAAATTGTGGGAGTCGTAATTTTGACAATTTTGGAACTCCCATTTGGGAGTCCCGGGACAAAATGTCATTTGGATGTGGGCCTTGTGGAGAGGCACATAATATACTATAAAGGGAAGGTGGTGGCTTTCCCCAAGTCCAGGCCGTGGTGAGTTTTGTGAATTCGAGTTTGTTTGTGGCTCGTTCTAGCACCAAAAGTGACGTGCCCCCAAGTTCTTTGTTAGACCCAAAAAGGGTCTAACTATGTTAAAGAGCGGAAGTAGTTGGAACTTGGTGTTGCTCCCAGCTTCCAACACTAAAGGGGGTGAGAGGGGCGTGTTGAAAGCTCCAGGATTAGACTAAGAAGAGGGACAACTTATTTAGTTACTCGGTCCTGCATCAAAACCAACCTGTAGTTCACATTTGGAATCACTCTTAGTGTTGGGACAAACCACGGGCAACACGGACTCATTTGACTCACCACGGCCCGGACTTAGGGGAGGCCACCACCTTCCCCTATATAGTATTCTCTGCGTTTGCCCATGGCACCTACATTCAAATGGCTTTTTGTCCCGGGACTCCGAAGGAGGAGTCCCGAAACTGTCTCGGTTTGGACTCCTGGGACTTTGGGAGCTCATAACTCCCAATTCAAACCTCCAATTGGGATAAGGTCTGAAGCAAAGCAAACTTGTAGCTCTCCTCAAAAGCTTTCCAATGATGTGTCGCACTCCACCTACACACACCGGGATCGGGTCGATTCCCAACTTTTTAGTGGTCGGGAGTCAAATTGCCCGTTTGACTCCCGACCTTCTTTTCAACCATAACTTGTGCTGCAGATGTTGAAATGGCTCATGCGAGGCCATTTTTGACATTTACACTTCAAGACCTTTCCAACGGTATAAATAACACCTCAAGGCGAGGTGTTTTGACCCTTTCAATCGATCTTTGAAGTTTTGGGAGTCCTAGAGGACTCCAAGTTCCCACTTTTGGGAGTGTGAGTTTCATCCTCACACTTGCCTCAAAGTGGGGTTGCGACAAAAAATGTTCCAACTATGCACTAACCAACTTGTTGTTTGGTTTTATGTAGGTTCATGTGAGTGAGTAAGTGCTTGCCATTCTTCCTAGTCCCGTTTCGGAGCTCCAACACACCCTTCTACCCCCAAAATGTTGCGAGCTAGGGAGCGTGCCCCAACTCCTTGCTCTTTCGCTATTTTCATTTGAAACTCATGTTTGAGTCTATCAAGGAGCTTGGGAACGCGTAAGAAGAAATTGAGTTTACTAGTCGTAGATGTGAGAAGAATAAACAATGCAAAAAGGTTGCAAGTTCTACCATCACCAAAAAAATTAGAAGCCAATAACTTTACAAGAGTTTTGATCCAGTGCAGATACAATTCATCGAAGACGTAGTGTAATTTGTGGCAAAAGGGTATGAATTTTTTTCTACGGTGGAATGTCCTTGGTTTCATTGCTTGGTCATGAAACAAAATGGTAAAGTCCATTTCCTTACTTGGAAGTAACTTGTCAAAGATCATATCCTTCTCATTTTAGTTAAGACTATAAATCATTATGTCCTTCCTACTTTGGCACAATGTGATACAACCATTGTGACATTCAACTTGTGGATGCCACAAATAGGCTTTCACACCTTTGCCCTAATTGTGAACTTCTTGAATTGGGAATGGGTCCCTTGTCATGTTACAATTGTTTTGTTCGAGGCACCAAACACAAGTGGAGTAGCCTTATTAGAAATAGTTAAACCTCTTTTGGCAAAGTTCAAATTAATAAGCAAAGTAATCGCTTGTGTAAAAAATGAAGGCAAGAACTTAGCCACCTTAAATTTTTCCCTATCAGATGTTATTTCTTGTGGGGTGTTTCAGTTGGAAAAACCATATTCATGGGTGTATTTTGGACATGTGCTGTCCAAAGTGTGCCAATATGCTATTAATGAAGATGTGGTTTGTCAAGGCATGAAAGAAATATTTTTGAAAAAATCCCAATCCACCTTTCAAAAAACCATCATGTGGATGAAAAAATCAGGCAAAGGGAGGCAAGAGTGGGAAACTACACGTCATCAAGTTGTTCTACCTCCGTGAAAATTGAAGATACTTGTTAAAACTAAGTTTGTTTTAGAAGTTGTTTTTTTTTTAAGGAGACATTGAAATACGCTGATGCCATCACACTTTGTTATAGTCGGGAATCCCTCCACCTACAAGCTCAAGTTCCTTATGGTGCAATGTGGGTGATAGTTCAAATAGTCATTGGCATTTAAAACCTAGTAGTTCAACAATGTGTTTTGAATCAAATTAAGGGGTACTAGTTGTTATTTGATGTTTTGCATGCAACATTTTCCATTTGCTTGAAGCTTCAGAATGAATACAATTCGTGGGTAGCTATTGTTCCGCCTTTGATGTGTGAGGAGTTTGATGCAAAGCTTGAGATTTTGTATGTTCGAATGGCTCATGAGGCTATTTGTGTTTTACAACCGTTTCTTGATTTTTGTGATAAGTTTGATGCATCCATGGTTCACAATATGTTGGCACTCATATTGGACCCCAAAATCAAGACCTTGAAATGTGTGACAACTTTAATTCGGAGGGACAAAGCTCAAACTATTGTGGATGAATATGATTCAAAAATTTTGTTTTCCATGGTGGTCATGATGTTCAAGTGCCTTAACCTTAGTCCTGCAGAGACACCTCCTCCACAAACACATGTGGAAAATGAATCCTTGTTTGGTGCTCCTGCATCTAGTGAAGAAGTTAGTGGGAGTTTGTTGAAATTTGAATTGTTTTTGTTTCGACAAGTTGTTATTCCAAAAGATGATTTGAAAGACCCTCTAGCTTGACTAACTTGAAGTGTTGTCAATTAGGGCTTGACAACTTGGATGCCTTTGTCATGACTTGCAAAATTTTTGCTAGATGATGCACATGTGGATTGTTTTCTTACTTTTATTCAAAAAAATGTGGTACATTATTTGTATTTGGAGGATGCACTTCTTGAAGGAGCTTCAAAAGCAAAGGTATTTTGAAAATGAGTGACACCATCCAAAGTTCCATGTAAGTTCACTCATATTGTATTCAATTTTGTTGCCTACATTAGCCCTAAATTTCTTTCATTAATTTAGTCTTGCAAAAATGATTTCATCTTGTAGAAATGATTTCTTATGTGTTGCAATTCAAGTTCAACACCCTAATCCCTAAATCATGAAATTTTTCTTTTTTTTCAATGTAGGTCCTATATGTGCTTTTGCTTCAAATGTTTGAAATGTGGAATTGTGGATGACTCCTTACATTTTGAAACCCCAATTTTCAAGTTTAAATTTCAAAGCGACAACAGTGTTTTTGAACTTTATGCAACTTTCAGGTTTAGTTTTGGCTTTTGACCTTTGATTTTGTGTGGAACATCATAAGATTTTTTTTCAAGCTTGTTTGTGAAAATTACAGAGCTCATGAAGTCTATGCTCCAATTTGAATTAAATTTAGATCCTGCAATTCAAAGCTCAAGTGGGTTCCAATTTCCAATTTGTCCAATTTCTATCTTCTAGGGCATGACTAGTTTTTGGAATGTTTATGTATGCTGAAATTAAAGGTAGAGCTAAGTGTGGATCGATCCAATCTGTTTAATTTCTATCCTCCAAAGCATTATTGAATTTTTGGTGAAATTTAGTGAAATTTTCCAATTCTTGGGCAATTTTGTTTGAATTTATCAAAAGTCATTCATGAAAATTCTAGTAATAATAAACTCTCAAGGGCAACCCTAGGGGTATGATATTTGTTTCTTTCTTTTTTGGATTTTTTTAATGTATGTGGATGGAAAGGGAGAGCTTAAATGTGGATCCAATCTATCTTCATCTTCAAGGGCCTTGTATGGGTTTTCCCCCAAGGTTTGTGTTTGTGGAAATGCAAAACTCACATCCAAGTGTGTTTATTGTTTTTGATTGCATATTGTTGTGCACATATACCATGTACCTAGGTGATACTTAGTATGTCCATGATATGAAACATTGACATATCCACAAACTCATAGCACTTTGAATAATCCTTAAATTTCATTGGTGTTTATACCCCCTGGTATGCATAATTCATATATCCTGTGCAATACCAGTAACTACCCGATATGTCTTAAATCCAATACCAGTCCAACTCAAGGATTCAATTTGCTTCAAATCAGTCCAAATGAGTTCCTAGGAAATTGGACCCTCATCTAAAGTGGGCCTAAATATTACTTTTCCTAATATTGCGTCCTTAGACCAAAGGTCATCAGCCTTTTGAGATGTTACCCCCATGATATGTACTGATGCTCTTAGAAAGGGGCGTTCCTTCAAGTCAAAAATGATCACAACGAGAGCGTTAGGAATACAAATTTCAGGAGCCAATGCGATGGCTGAAATGCACTTAGAAGGGCTAATTTTATTTTCCTCTTCTCTTTTCGGGAAAATTGCATCTAGTGGGGATTTTTTGACATTTCATTAAGTTCAAAGTGCCATCAATGAAAGACACATCATTGAGGTCAAGGTAGCCACCACTTCCCGGTGAATGCTTCTTGACTCAATTTGAAGTGCCAAAAAGGCTTGTACTAAGCAATATTTTTGATTTTTGTGTTTTGTCCTCCATATCTTCTCTTGGCACCTTAATTTTATTCCATATGGGTATGCTAAAATTCTTGCCTTCTCACCGATATACTTGGGCCAAATGAAATGCATTATATCTTCAATATAATATTTTATGTTAAGGAGCTTCTAATGTTTGAATTTAATACTATAGGGCAATCAAAATGGCTCATTACCAAAAAAAATTAAAAAGAGTTTTGGCAGCCACTTTTTTAATTAATAAAAATAACAAGTTACCTCCACAACTATGGTGAACATCAAACGCAATGAGATAATTTAATTATAGTATTTTATAATTTTGACAGTTGAGGGCATGAAGCTTAAATATTTAAAGTAACTCAGTAATAATAACTTGATTAAAATATCTCACAGTTTCAAACGTTAAGTGCATGAACCATAAATATCTAAAGTAACTTGGTAAAAATAACTTGACAAAAATTTAAGAAATTTTTCTAGATTTCTAACATGGCTCAAGTAAGTTGCCAAAAATATAGAAAGATATTCTAAGAAATTATTTAACTTGTAGTTAAATTTGGTTAAATTTTTCAATGGATCATCACCACTTTAGCTAGATCACAAAGTTGACAAAACAAATTTTGTTACAAGATTTTATTTTTTTTGTTTTAACGTTACATTTAAAAAAAACAAATTTCAAAACAAGAACTTTGTTGCTCATATTCTTAACTTAATTTATGCACTGAATTGCACAAAAATTTAATCATAGAACGTATATAAATAGAATTATTATAAACACGAAATGTTGATATTAGATTTGCTTATTTAACAACTTAATTAACACAAACTAGCCTATATCTACAATAGTAGAAAAAAATCTCTACAATTGTTAGTGAGATTTGAAGCAGCATCAAAAGATGGCAAGCATGCATTCTAAAAGAATTGTAGTTGAAAAATGTTAAATCTCAATCAAGATGTTGAAATCATATCTATGATTGTGGAATAAGTTCATTTGCTGCAAGGAATAGGACTCAAAACACACACCACCATGTAAGTTGTGGTGTTTTTCATGATATTCCTGGAAAGTTGATTTGCTTGCACCATAACTTTCAAAGTTTCCATTTGCAATAAATCAAGACTAACTTTACATAAGGTTGAATGTTTTCAACCGTGTGGACCACATTTTGTGGAACATGCACTCTGGTTCCTGTAAACTGATGAAAGAGTGTCACACTATACTTATGCTATTCATTTGTTCCCAAAAGAATTGTCAACTTTTCAACTTTTTATATCATCGATCCGATTTTGCTAGATTCAAACCCATCTAGATATCTTGGACAATTTGCAATTACTCGTGAGCGTTTTTATTACACTGGGTTTGAAAACAAAATCAGTTGCATGAGACAAATTTGTGAGTGAATGATGCAAAATGTGTATGACTTGGCAGGTTGGCTTGTTCACAGAGCGGTGGGCAGCCTGGCGCTCGGACCACCTTCACTTAGTCCTTGCCCTCTCACGGTCTGTCCATTGAAGACAGAGTTCTTCTTGAATATCTATCTCTTGGCAGTTCTTAGCCTTCGCAACAGTCTAGACATAGAGGAAGAGTTGCTAGATGGGTCGATGTATGTTCGTTGTGTTTCTGGCCTGCTGAGTATTCGAGGTCTTTTTTTGATTGTGAAGTAGTTTTGGCTTTGGACTTATTCTGTAGATGTCACTGTGGGTATAAGGACTCTGTTACAGAGCTCCCAAACATACAGGGTTGGCCTTCAGCAGCTCCACTCCTGTAAGGCCCTTCAACCCTAAACCCAGAAATTTTATTAGCTACGTTTATCTTTTCCTGCTAAGTTTCTCTTTATCCTTGTCCCTCCCTCTGCATTTTCAATAGTGAGGGACATGCTAGGAGTGTAGCCTCTCTCTTCTTTGCTATGCTTTATGAGGGCTAATTCTGATGCAGTGATTTTTAAGTTTTGCAATTCTGACAGCATGTACCCTAAACCCGAAACCATCCAATCAATCTCACAAAAATTCTAGATTAGTATACCAGCTTGCAGGCCTGGATGTTAAAACCCTCATGCACCATGTTTATGTTTTGGTTTTGTTGTGTGGGTTTCAGGTATGGTTTCAGCCAAGAGGTTGTGGAGTGCCCTCGTATGTGTCTCCTTACATGAGGTTTATATCTTTGACATGGTGGTGATGGTGCTTGGAATAATGAGGTGATGCATGGTCAGTATTTGCCAAAGTGCATTCTTCAACTGTCATGGTCAATGTAAGGATACTTCTTTTGAGACTTAGCAGAGATGGAGGTAGTCTGCTAACATGTTTGGTATTTTGCGACAATGTATTGGCCAATAAGTGTTTTTGTCTGTGGTTTCTGGTATGCTCCGAAGGACTGGGAAGTGTCTGAAACTGGTGATATAATGTCAAAATGTGCTCAAGTGGAACCAAGGATGGAGCCAAGTCTCAGCAGGTGCCTTGAGCAGCACCCACAGAGCAGTAGCCCACCAATATTTGTGGGTCTGAGTTCCATTGGATGGTTTGTTCCCAACTCCTTTTTTCTGCAAGTACGTTTCTTTGCATGCAGTATGGGGTTCATGAAGAACCCAGAGGGCATGTTGAAGGTGCTAAAAGCAGTCCTGGAGCAACAAACAACAGGGCCGTTTTGTTAACAGCTGCATATCCACCATTGGATTTGACCATCATCACCACATTTGAACATAAGATCACACAACATTTGTTGCCCCAAGTGAACAGCAAGTTGTGAACTTCAGCAACTATTCTTTCCTCCTTTGTTATGTTATATCCTAGGCTGCTCTATTTCATGCAGTCAAAGAAAGACAAAGGGTCCTTTCCACCTGTATGCTAGAAGAAGTTGATTTCTACAGCACCCATCATCCATCACTCCTCGACAGTGATTGTATCTGATAAACACAAGAAGTTGATGGACCACCAGTGCCCCATGAATGTCTGATGATGAGGAGATCTTCAGCTGAGGATGGTCATGAAAGGTCACAACAGCAAGAATTCCACAGGGATATTAATATGACAAAAATGCTCACAGCAGCAATGGGGTGTATGTCCACATAATGAAAAGAGACTCAAGTCCTCCTCATCCTCCTCCTCCTCAGGCTCAGCCTCAACTTAGTCTTGGATATGGGCCTGGCTATGATGCTCCTCCTCCTCCTCCTAATGACTTCTTCTCAGTTGCACATGAGCCATCATCCATCCAGGACATGAGCAGCACAATTAGAACATCAGCACAAGTGGGAGTGATGTTTTACAGGCTTTACAAAGAAGTAGTTGAATGACCCATCCACCAGTGCCAGAAAAACTCATTGTTCACATAACCAGGCCCATATCCAGAGTTCATAAGGACCACTTCTTCATGACAACAATTCTGTGCAATATTTGTGTTCAATTGATAGCTGATTTAAACATATATTATGGCAGGCAAACTCATTTCAAAAGTTGCAGGGTTTGCAGAACTTTTTAAGCCCCTCCAGAATTCATGTTTGAGCCTGATTACTGATTATTGCCCTCTTTTTTCCTTCTCTACCAGCATTTGTGGCATATGCAGGTGGCCTTTCAGTTTGGGAACACATTCTAGACACAAGGAAATAGGTTTTGTAGAGGAATGGTCCATTTTTGGACTGTTCTCTAAAGGGATCTTTACTCAGAAATGTAGTGGGTATGATGGATTTAATATCCCAGACAACTCTTCTACATGGTGCAAGGAAGAGTTTCCATCCAGGGGGGGCTTAAGACTGGCCATCTTTGGGATGATTTCTGCTTGAATAATGAAGGTAAATTTTGTCTTTACTTTTGGATATGTGTTTTGTAACTTGAATTCAACAGTGCTCAAATGGGGGGAAAATTGACCTTGTCTGCACTCTATAATCTGTGTAGCCATTTCATTGCTACAGTACAAAGTGGAATGTCACCCTGGTGTCAGAGATGATATGGTCCTCTTAATAAAATGGTTTTGCAAAGACCATTCTCTTTGTACAGTCTATTGCTACTCTAAAAAGGGTAATTTTGTGAAAGAAGGTGCAAGTCCCTTCAGCTTCTTTTGAAGCAAAAAAGAGCTCACAATCTGAATGATGATTCTTCTCTTAATGCTCTCTCTCTCTCTCTCTCTCGGAGTGGAACTCTTCTATTTCATAAGATAGTATGCTATTCTACCTCATGTTAAACCTATATTCTTCTTGAGAAAAGGAACAGTGCATGTGACTGAATGTGGCAGAGTTGTTTAGGCTGTCACTCTTGTATGGGTTGGCCCTGAATTCCAGCATCTACTGGGTGGTTTGGTTATTTGTACAACTGGAGCAAGACATGGTTTCTGTGGAGAGAGTGCAGCAATATACTGACCTATCCAATGAGGCTCCCCTTGTTATTGAAGACAGGAAGCCTAGCCAAGACTGGCCACAGTAAGGCAGTATCTCTGTTCAAACTTGCAGCTTGTGTGCTCAATTTACCTTCCCCTCATCATCAATTGTTAATGAGCACTTTCCGAACTAGACTCGTTTTCATGCTATGCTGATTTTTTGTTTGGTGGTTGCGTCTGCAATTCCAGCTGAGGTACTGTGCAGACTCACCTCTGGTGCTCAAGGGCTTGGCATTCAGTCAGAGGAGGGCAGAAGTTCAGAGTTGTTTGATTTACTGGAAGTGGAAATACATCTCTCATTCAAGTGCTTTTCAGGATAGTTGAACCAACTGGTGGCTGTATCCTCATTGATGGCATCAACATAACAACAATTGGCTTGAATGATCTGCATTCCAAACTCAGCATTGTTCCTCGGAGCCACTCTTTTTGATGGTACTGTGAGGTCTAACCTTGACCCACTGGGGGAGCACAATGATGCAATTATATGGGAGGTTCTTTTCCATCTTCATATGTGATTTTGTTCTTGAGGATTGACTGCTTCTTTCTGCTAATGTACTTAATTTCCCTGTGCTTTTGCATAAGTCCCTTATTCAGAGTATTGTTGGAGCTTCAGTTTCATCAGCTCTTAATTTATTGCTGAGTTTGGTGTGGTGTGTTGAGTTGTCAAACAGTGGCAGAGAATGGGGACAATGACAGCTCTTCTGCTTGGGTTGTGTGCTTCTGAAAAGTAGCCACATCTTAGTACTTGACGAAACAACAGCATCGATCAACAGACAAACTGATGTCATACTGCAAAGAATAATCAAGACCAAGTTTGGCAATTGCACAATCATAAGCATTGCTCATCGAATTCCTAGTGTGATGGATACGACAAAGTCCTTGTCCTGGATGCTGGTAAGTTTTATACACCCTTGATAAGGAGAAGAGAAAGAGGAGATTGACTTAAGAGGAACAAGAAACAACGCCGTTATGTACAACAACACTACCCAAAATGTCTGATGGAATTGAAAGATGTTTCAGATTCTGAGTTTTGTTTGAAAGCCAGATCTAGTGAAAACATGTTTTTCTGATAGATCAAAGCCTGCTTGCTGTCTTCAGGCATAGTGAAGGAGTTTGGCACACCATCAAACCTACTTGAGAATCCTGTGTCTTTTTTCTCATTACTTGTTCAAGAGTACTGGAGTTGATGCAAACATCACAGCTCCACTTTGAACTAGGTCTGGAAAATTTCCAGTCTTTCTGCTTGCTTGCTGAATCAAGGTTCATCCTTTTCACCTAAGAAAACACACACTGTAAACAGTGTCATTCATTGAATATCCAATACTACATTTTTGTTAGGTAGTCAGTTCTGAAGTTCTTGAAGCTGATCACCAACTCAAAACCTGTAAGAACTATGACATTAACATCAAAATTCTAATTTGATGACTGTAACACAACAGTTTCATCTTTCTTTGAGGATGATAGAATATTGCAATGTCACAAAAAGGAGTTATAATTATGTGACCTGCAAAATGAATGTGTGATCTTGTGACAGATTGCAATCGTTTTGAGATTGATTGAAATCTTGACCAAAACTGAAGTTGAAACTGAAAGATCTCCCTCCAACTGTCTGGAATCTTCACTTCTGTCACCACCAAGATTTTGAGATTGATTGGACTCTTGCACAACACTGAAGTAAGAGCTGAAATATCTCCCTCCAGCTGTCTAGAATTGCCAACATCTTTCACCACTGAGATCTTGATATTGATTGGAATCTTGCACAACACTGAAGTAAGAACTGAACTATCTCTCCAACTGTTGGGAATCTCACATCTGTCACCACCATCATGAGAAGTAAAAGCCAAAATGGAGTTGAAAAATGTTATTCTAAAGCAACCTGAGAAAGACCAATCTGAGATGCACCAAAAGCAATCTTTGCTGCAAAGATGCAGAGTGCAAGATCATTAAGCAACCACGAATACTCAACAGAGCATTGCATGAACTCTTGTTCCAACATTGCAGCTCAGAGAATCTAGAAGCATCAGCCGATAATCAACTGAGGCATATTGCACCATCTTTGCTGCAACCATGCAGCAGCTTGCAGAATCTGAAAGAATCATCAGCCAGTACTCAACATAGTAGCATTGCACCAATCTTTGCTGCAAAGATGCAGCAGCTTGGTGGAGAATCTGAAAGCATCAGCCAATACTCAACAGAGTAGTATTGCACCAATCTTTGCTGCAAAGATGCAGTAGCAGCTTGCACATTCTGAAAGCGTCAATCAGTGGGAACAGTGTGAATATTGCAGCAATCTTTGCTCATCATATGTTGTGGTCAGCAACAGCCTAATGGAAAGTCACTGACATAGGGCCTTGTTTCTTTTTGTAGAGTCAATCACTTTCCATTGGGAAGCTACAAGTGCTTTAAAACTATGTAATTCATCATGTTAAGAACTTTGGGAACACATGAAAAAAGGCCAAATGTTATTGTGTGATGAGTCACAATTTGACTCATAACTCTCATAGCTCTTGCAATTGGTCAATGCTTCATTGATAGAATTGTGAGATGATTATTAGTCACACGTAATTTGAAAAAACTTAATAGAAAGTTGTTGCAATCAAAGAATCTTTAATCACAAGAGCCTAATGAAAAGATGCCTTTAGGCATGTTAATACAACAAGATGCATGGTGAGAAATTATAAAACATAATTTCTGTCCGTACCAATACGAAACCATGTTGTACTGGCATTTCATAATTTCCCACCGTACCAGCACGACGCCTTGTCGTACCAATAGGACGCCTTATCGTATCAGTAGGACGCCTTGTCATACCAGTAGGACGCCTTGTTGTACTGGCTAACCGTACACGTGAACATTTCACAAAATAAAATGTCCATCCATGAGGCCATTATCCATTTGCAATTTACTCAAAATATTTGAATAGGCGGTTGTGTGATATAACAATTTTTTTTTTGATACTGAATTTATTGAGCACCGTTATACGTATCTCCAACGGGCAGTTGTGTGATAAAACAATAAAGTATGTGACTCCAGACAGTAAAATTTATTACGAAAAAGTCAAAATGTGCCAGTTTAACTCAGGAAATTGGTTTTTTTGCACCAAATTCGTGCAGCATGCCGTGGCTGGTAAACGGCGCAACACAGTTGTGGACCTCCAAAAAAGAGTGTAATAAATTGGACCCAACTGCAGCTCAGTATTTTTGATTGGTGGATCATAGTGATAGGTCCACGTGGTTTGCTATTAGTAGTCCCACAAATTTGCAGTTCCATTTACAGTTTTATTGGTGGGGTTGCCAAAATAAAAACAGCTAAACTTAGACATTTAATTTTATTATCCAGAGTGACATACTGAGCACTGGTGGGATGCTGTAAGAAAAACCATTCATGCAATTTGACAGCATATGCTGTAAGAATTAAAAAGTGTAAAAATATTATTTAAGCATTGTTGTTTAGCACTATTTCAAAAAAAATCAATTGATTTCATGTTATCACATTGATTTGTAAGTACCATTTAAGAATTCCTTCAAAATGCTTCAACAATTTTTTTTATTGCATTTGCACCTCGATGCATGATAAACATGTGATTTTGTCACATCATGAAATATGCACACGTGGTGTATGTCACACATGAAATCATTTAATTTGAATACTTGAAAAACATTACATGTTGTGACAATTTATAAATGACCTGCAATGCGCTGAAAAATATTTTATCCTCATTTTCAATAGGTTTCACATCAAATCACCTCAATCTTCTCTTACAATTTGTATTGGGAAATTTTAAGAAACTATAACATTCATTCATGTATTAGTTAATTGCGAACTTTTGAAATGTTCAAAATTAACAAAGAATCATTTGAAGATTGGAAATTTGAAAAGAAACTTTAATTTGGAGTCATCGTATAATGTAATTATAGATATTAATAATATTTTATCTTACTAGATGATCCAACATTGTCAAAGTTTTGTTTCAACTTCAATAATATTTTTGATTCTAACCATCAGGTTAGAAAAGTCCAAAATTAATAATTTAGTCAGTTAATTAAATACATATGAAGATTGTGGAACTTTCCATCAACACTCTGTTATGCACAGCTAGTCTACCCTTAGATGCAAATAAATGGATCCTTTTCCATTCCATTAAGGTCTGGGTTGGCAGATTATGTCATTTTCTTGACACTATTATATGACATGATCTTTTGGTGATGTTCATATACTCCTACTAGTGACCAAAATTTCTGTTGAACATGAGTCTAAAAATTGCTGAATCTGCCACCCCTGACCGTAAATACCAGCTTGATTTTTTGCATTTGTATTTTCAGCACGCTCCCTAGCCTGAAATTTGCAGTAATTGAAAACTGCACCTTTCGAAATGTGGCAGGCCCAGTACAGCATGTAGGAAGGCAGCTGTACTGGGCTTGCCACATTTCTGATTTGGAGGGTACAGTTTTCAAACTCAGTACTTTATCTTTTGCACATTTGCATCGATTTTCCTATTTTATCATTTTTTTTTGTCTTTATTGGCCTTGCTTACCAAGGCAAGGATATCGTGTTTAGATTCATTATAGAGTAAGTATAGTGTATTCGGCCCCTAGGTAATAGGTCTATTTTTATATAAGGATTTTTGAAATTTGACATTTTGGCTTGTGTTGAAACTGGAAATTAGTTATAGAGTTATAATATCTTGAAGGATTCTGGTTTCTCTTATAGGATTTTTTGAAAATTACATTTTTGCATGGTGACATATTTGAGTTTCCATAATTCTTCTTTTGCCTTAAGATATTTTTTAATGTACATGGCAAGGCCACAGTGTGACACACCCCTTGTTTATAAAAGGAAGTAGAAAGAAAAATCAAGCTGGTCTTTACAAACAGGAAGGGTCTGAAAATAGACACTTTTGAATTTTTGACCCGCTCCCTCAGCCTACCGGGCTCAGGCCAGGATCTAAAATCCGGAAACCTCCATTTTCAGACCCTTCTTCCATACTTAAAGACCTGGTCCACATCTTTTTAGTGTAAGTGGAGGGTCTGTTACCCGCACATAATCTCCCTCCTCTGTTTGGAGGGTGTTTTAAAGAAATTATTCCCTTTTTGAAATGCCCTCTTTTCTAATATTTTTCTAGTGGTACCCGCCAAGTATCAACAGAAAAGTAAAAAACCGCATTTTTACATTTGGTAACACCCTTCACTTCATTGGGAATTGGGTCGCTTTCGGCTCTACATTAAGTGGGCCCTTGTTTTTGTAAAGCCTGTTGCCTGGGGCTTGTACCAGAGCTACATATGTAGCTGTACTCTTTGTCTTCTTTTCACGTGGTTTACACCGCTGTGGTACACATGTGGATGCTTTGGTACATGGATGAACCCGCCACCTACAATGGTGCCATGGTAAAAGACCCAAATTATTTTGCCATGATAATTATCTTGTCCGAGGACTAAGTCAGGGTCTCTGAGTCCAAATCAGCGTTCTTTTGTTGTGCAAAATTTTGCATTGTTGCGAATTTCAGGAGACTTCCTGTGACCCGTGCCAAGGAAAAACTGAAAAGAATTGTAAATTTTTCGCCAGAAACGCAGGCCTATATAAACAAGTTGCCAGATTTAAAAATAGGTTTACAGCAGGTCGCCAAACTATAGCAGGACTCTGAATTTTTTTCTATTTCCCTACTTGACTTGCAACCAAATTTGGCTAAATCCTCTTGTGGATGATAAAAAATGTGGCAATATCACAAAATGACTGGTTAAAATAGAACATTTCCTGAGTGAAATATGGCAGTTAGATGTTGTCTTCTTCAGGCTTTGTTTTTCCTCGACTGTGATTAATTCTTTTATGCAGCTGTTGCCGCATTTCCCTCTGGGGTTCCCTCAAGAAGGTGAAGGTACCCGTGGAGGTGATTTGGAGAGGAGCGTAGACCTGCGATATGTCAGGTGAGTTTCGTTCACGCCAGTCCGCCATGCCTAATGCAAGAAATCCATCCTTCCAAGGGACCGATTCCAAAAAGTCGATATCCCAACAAATACGTATTATTATGCAGTCACAGAGTAAGGAATGGGCAAAGTAGATGTCAAGAAAGGGTCCCCATGAGGTTGTTCCAGGTGCTGCATGACTGCTTAGGGCCAAGCGCAAAGGCAACTCTCTGCACCAAAACACGTGACGTGATTGATAGCACAGGCTGCTGCTGCAAGCTCATTGCTGTTCTCACTATAGCAAAAATATTGCACGTCGTTTGCAACAGACTTGTCTCTACTCTGAGACAGTTGTGTGGTTAGGTGGACCAGGTCTTGTCAGTTGGTAGACGATCTGCTTTTGGACTCTCCACCCTGCTTTTGGACTAAACCCCCTAAACCCTAGACCTTCGTCCATTCTCCACCCCAACGTAGGTAGGGGGCTCCACCAGTGCCCATGCTAGTGGCAAGGTTCAGATTTGGCCCTATTTGAACGTTTGACCAAAGCGCCCTTTCCCAAACATGTATAGGGCAGTGGAGCCGCCAAAAATGGAGGATAAGACAAATCAGATCCCAGACTACTTGGCATCTCCAAACAACATCCCAAGAATAAAGCTTGCAATATTCTTCTTTCAAAATTGTTGGTCACAATTTTTGGCCAAGGCTAATAGCAAGGGCAGAATTTCTATGTGTAATTCATATTAATTAGATCATGGGTTCACTCACAACTTTTCTTAAAGTTTTAAAGGAGCCGTATTGATTGGCCCGTCAGCAATTTTTTTGAAACAGTGGGCACGCCCCCAATAGAAGCACCTCTTTGGACCCCCAGTTGCAAAGTAGAAACAAATGTGCATATGAGCACTTAAACTTTTTAGTTTATATTAAGGGGAGTTGAACTTTGGGCAAACTATGTGGGATAAAACCCAGGTGCCATTGGGAACATCTTGGGGAATGCATTTCAGAACATTTTCGGAACTTGATGGGAACACATTGGGAACAAAGGAGAAAACCAAAAACTCCATGTGGCCCCCCTCCCCGCGCCCAAAAAGAAAAACACTGGATCGTTCATGAGTGCATGCGGAGCCTCCTAACTGGCTGCATGAAATTTCTCTTTCCAAAACTGTTAGTAACTATTTTTCACCTAGGTTAATGGCAGGAGCAGAATTTTGGGGACATAGTCTTACAACTGGAAATCCCAGGAACCACATAAACAATACCCTACCATGGGTCAGATTTCCCTTAAACTAACTTGGGCTCCATTTGCTGAGTGCAACTAGTGACAATCAATTGATGGAAAAATGGAATTGATTATGTGGAAATTAAGTTTCATTAAAATGAAAATATCAAATAATATTGGATGGAACTTGAATTGATTTCAAGTTCTTATTTAAATCAAATATATTGATTTAAATACAAATGAAGAGAAATAAGATACAAATTGGTATAGGAGTCATGAATATGGTGTTGAAAAAAAAACTCTAAAATGACATAGATCCGAAAGACACCTTTCTATTCCTCTTTACTTGGGAATCAAGTAAACATTTATCAATTTGGGATTACCATTGAAAAGGATGATTTCTGCCACCTAAAGTTGTTCTAAAGTTGTTCTACCTAAACTAGGTTTGATGAATCATCATCATTGGAATTAAAATTGCATGTGTTTGAAATTCCTAAAAAATTCAGAGAAAATGTGCAATTTTTGAAGAAAATTTTAAACCATTATGCATACATATATTCAAAATTAAATCTTTTTGCTTAAGGATTGCCAAACTTCACAACACAAGGTATAAAAGTCCAAACATTTGTTCATTTCCATAACACAAGTTAGAAGAGATTGGATAGAAAGCATGCAAGAAAGCTCCATTCAATACTACAAAACCATGGTTTTTACACTACTAGCATCATATCTAAAATGGCTATATGGTCAAATCGGATAATATGTTTTGAATTATTATTCATAATTATTCAAATAAATAAATAATTTAAAATGAAAATAAATTGAAAAAATGATATATATATATATATATATACTTTTATTAAAAATACAAAAAATCATAATAATTAACTAAATATACATGCTAATCTTGAATTATTCAAATTTCATGATTCAATTATTGTTCATGATGAATCAATTGAACACATATATATCTCCAAATTGAACTAGCCCCAAACTAAACCATTTATTTATGATAAAATGACATGTGTAAAATGAAAGAATAAATTATTTTAATTCACTGCCAAAAATTACATTACTAATGTACTTGTGATCTAAATTTGAATTTAAATAATAATAATAATAAATTTTATAAACTTAATGTAAAATCCAATGTACTACAAAAACATTGTAGCATTGAATTCAATTATTACAAAAATTGATATGTGATTGAAGTACAAATTTTAAACTACATAATTTCGAACTGAACTTTTCTTATTATGATATTTCAGAGATATTTTGTTAAAATTTTGATTTTTGATAAATACATGGCATAAGTCTTCATATGTCTAAAAATTTGGATTAGAAATGTCATACACTTGAATTCAATTTCAAAAGTAAAACACCAAATGTTCTAAAATAGTTTTATTCAAAATTTGTAACCCAAGCAAAAAATTAAAACATTACTTGAATTTTTGAAGATATATATTTTTTAATTCACATTTTGAAAATTCAATGTGATTATGATAATAAACTAGTTTTACCTGAATAATTATTGATCATAACCTAATCACATTTTAAAAAAAATATTTATGAATTAAATTTTTAGTCATTTTTCACATTTTAAAACTAAAGAAATTATAATTTTCAATGTAATTGTGAAAATAAATTTTTTAAATCTAAATAATTTCAATGCAACAATGAACCTATCAAATCGATTAAATTAAATAGTGAAGTAGCATGCATTTTTTTGTTCAAGACATGTGTTTATATATGTTGTAGTGTCATTTTTGTCATCACATGAGGTGATGGTTTGGTGGTTAAAGCCTTAAAATGAGGTTGTGGGTTCAAACTTCACTTTGAATATTAATCATACCAAAAAATCCCATGTTTGGGGATTTGATGACATGTATGACATCAATTGGTAATTTGTTAATAATGTCAACACTATAAAAAAATAATTTAATGTTCAATCCCAAATCAAAGGTTGACAACATTTCAAATTCATGTATAGATAAAAAATAATTAATAATTAATAATGTCATTATAAATACCTAAAAATAATTTTTTAAATTTGAAAATCAAATTAGTAATGCCATGTCAACTCGTAACCTTAGTCACTTTAGTCATTTCACAACCATTTTAGTCATTTTAGATAGTCATTTTTAGTCACATTTGTGTTGAAAATGATTTGTGTGTTTTGATTACATTTAGTTTAGTCCATTGTCTAATGTGACTAAAAAATGAACTAAATTTAGTTTTTAAAACCAGAATAAAAACATGGTTTTGTGGAAGTGATTGTTCAAAAATTTAATTTACATATGAAAAATTGGAGAAGGGATTGAATAAATGAGAACCAATCCAAGTAGCATAAAATGTAACATGTGTGTAAAACTTAATGTTTCACCTTAATATGAAAAATTGGGAAAAAAAATTGAATGGACACTAACCAATGCAAGTGGCCCATTTAACTTAACATGCAGGTAAAGTTTAATGTGTGGCGAAATTTTGATGAACAAGTGCTAAAGAATTAAAAAATCAATTTACCAAAACATTTGGAAACCGAAAATGAAATACCAAAGTCACCAACATTGAACCAATGCCCTAAAAAATGATTATATTGGCACTTGATTGCCAAATTTGACTTATGAGAGCAATAGTCACAAATCATAATAATACTATTTATTACATGAGGTATCAACCTTGAAATTTTAATGTGGAATATGGTGGAATCAAATCCATTTGGAACCACTCAAAGAATATGTTGGAAAATCAAGGATTTGCACCTTCAATTCTTTCCACAATCATAGGTACAAAAATAAATCTCATTACAACAACACAACAAACTACCACAAATAAAATATAAGCATATACTTAAATATTGATAAGTCTATTGTTTATGAACTAACAATCTTGGTTTGCACAATCTTTCTTTCCCCATAAAATTAAAAATTCTCAATCTTTTAAATTTTAAAATCAACACCAAAAGTCATTTGAAACTTCTTTCTAAAATTCCCAACTTCACATTCATTTAAGCTCTAAAACATATGTTTCTCAATAAAAAGCTTCCCAAAACCCATAAAACATCAATTCCTATTTAATATGCTTGAAATCTCATGAACATTGATCTTGATGGAAATTCCTTTAAACAATGTATTCTTAATCAATAGTTCCCTTCAATCCCCTTTATAATCATATTAACTTTCCAACAAGACCACAAAAAAACTACCAATTTTTTTTTCTTTTGTCTACCATTGCTCTAAGTTCTTCACCATTTCCCACATATACCCACCTATTTTTATATAAAACCATGGTTAGGTCATTTTTGATCACCCAATGTGTAATTCAAAATTTCAAACGATCTAATTAAACCCTCACTAGTTCTCTCAACTAACACCAAGTGAGTCCGACCGTGGAAGTTGCTCATTGATGCCCCATAGAAGTATTCTAAAGCTCAAAAGTTTACCATTCTTCTTTATCACCTTGTATAAGAATCGCTTATCAACACCCAAAATTTTTGTGGTTGTCCTTTTGCTTCAAATGTTTTCAAAAACCACCATATTGTTAACCGTTTGTCGTGCTTGACCCCATCTTTCTTTAAGGTCCCAACCCCATGATTCAAACTATTAGAAAGATTTTCAATGATGTGGGTCCTTCCATTGCTTGCATTGGACACACCAATTCGACATGCATCAAAGTTTGAATATTTGGATCTTCCATCAATTTTGACCAAGCTTTTATCTTTTAATACATGTTTTGAAGGTTCATCTCATTCATAACTTGAGCCACAAGTTTCTTCATAGTGTAGGACATTTGATGTTTTACCTACTCTATGACATTTTCAAAAACATAAGTGTTGACACTTAAAATTGCCAATGCCTAGGCTTCTTGCTCTACCTTAACTCTCCACTCTATTTGAAGAGCTTTGCAACATTGTTGTCAAACCTTCCACTGCTCTCAAAGCTCTTTTCGTCATTGTCAACCTTATTGTCATGCATTGGCATTCCTTGCATGAGGTGTCATGAGCACTAAAACTAGATACAACTACACGCAAGGAAAGGAGTTGTCTAGTGTTTTTGTCATGCGACAATACAACAACAAGACTAGGCATCATGAACCCATGGAAATCCTACCTATGATTACAAGAAATCATGGTTTAATTGATTGGAAATCTAAACCAAAAATTAATCATTTTAACATTTGGTCAATTTAACCATTTAATCATACTGGACAAGTTGATTTGAACTTGTCCAATTTGATTGACGATTTTTTTTACTTATAATAAAATGGTCTTGTTGACTAATCAAATTAAACAAAAAATTGGGTAGCCAAAAAAAATTAATCTTAAAATAGTTCAATTTATAAATTAAAAATGTAAATAATAAATTTAAAAAAGTACTTGCATGCCTATCCACCCACCCATGACCTACCTACACACCATGGCCTCCTATCTACCTATCCACAACCCACCTAGGTACTACACATTTACATACATGTATAAGGTATAAATATGAATATACGTATTCCACATAGTATATTTTGGTAAAGGGGTTTGGACCTTGGTCTCCTTTGCTTCACACCAATATCTTGGTCATCAAACCACCCCATCACTTCATAAGACAATTTTATACCAAATGCATTAAACATGTTTCCTTGAACTTCCATGATTTTTTTTGTCAATGTGTATAATAACATTTGAATTTCAATAGGTACCTAACTAGGTAGATAGGTAGGTAGATAATAGATAACTAAATAGATAAACAAATAGGTAGGTAGGTAGATAATAGGTAGGAAGATAGATAAATAGATAAATAGGTAGATAAATAGGTAATTTTGGTAGATAGTGAGTAAATAATAGTAGGTAGGTAGGTAGGTAGGTAGGTAGGACATAGGTAGGTATATAAAGTCTTAAATATAGTGAGACAAAGATTGATAGACACACAAGCAAACACAAGCAATGATACTCGCACATATGCAAGCATAAAGATTTGTTGGTGCACACATATTCATTGGTAGACGTACATTCAATAACAAACACCCTTAAAATTAATTCCTCTGACAATGTTTCACATATACGAACACACTCAAGTATATGCAAAACTGACATTAGCATATAGAAGTACATAAGATGAATACTTGATAGGAATTTGTAAAGATTGGGTGAATGTACAAGGTTTGGACATTTGAAAACTATTGGTGTTTGTTGTTTGTAGGACTTATTCGATATTTGGAATGAATTTTGGTTACTTTTCTAGAAATTATAAACTCTACACAATGATAATTTTACAGTGGTGTAGAAAGATATTGTGTCTTTTGAATGTCATGGCATTCTAATAGTTATTATATGTGAGGGGTGCATGGAGAGCAAACATGAATCTAACATGCCTTAGACTTTCATCTTTTTTAAACCTTTGAATTGCACAAGAGAAGAAGGATGAGAACCCATCTTTCAAATCTTTCATCTCTCATAAACCCTAGAATTGCACAAGAGAAGAAGGATGAGAACCCATCCTTCAAATCTTTCATCTTTCATAAACCTTAGAATTGCATAAATGTAGAAGCAATCGAAAATACATGATAGTGGGGGTGGTTATTGGGTTGTGAGGGCTTGAATGACTTTGGAACGCTCTTGATTGCCAAGAATTGTCACAAACACTAATCGTCAAATATAGTGTGAGCTTCACTAAGTGCGCTTGTTTTGTTGACAAAGTGTGAGTTTTGGTGAGCACATTTGTTTCACCGAAAGAATGTGAGAGGGAAAAAGGTGGTGAGATGGTGAGATACACAAATTGAGAAAGTGTGAGAGATTGAAGAAGCAAGAGAAATGGAGAGCTTACGAAAGAGAGAATGAAAGCGAGAAAAAGAGATGGAGATCAAGAGAATGAAAGTGAGAGAGCTAAACCTCGATTGTTTATTATTCGAGGGGTGACATTTGGATGGATGGAGTGTTAAAAAACATTAAAATTGGGGATTATATTTTATATGCCAAAAAACATTATGAAGGCAAAAGGAGAAATATATATCCAAGAAAAAGATGAAAATAATTTGGGGATTTATTTTTTGTCAAAAATAAATATTTAGGTTGAAGGAAGAAAAAAATGAAAATTGGGGATTTATTTGTTGGCTAACAAAAAATATATATCTATGTTTTATGGAAAACAAGACGAAAATTGAAGGTAGAAAGAAAAGAATAAAATTTAATGTAATTTATGAATTAATTATCATTTACACTAATTTATAACCCAATGTCCAAGCATCTTATGTGGTAAGATTAAGGCAGGAATGTTCAAATGGTCTAGGGTTTGGGTTGAACATGATTAGGGTTTGGAGTTTTGGAGGATTAAGGTTTTAAGTTTTTGGGGAATTTTAAAGATAACATGTTTAGGGTTTAAGGTTTTTAGGGTTAAATAATATGGAACCTTAAAGGTTTGGATGCAAATTAAGGTTTAAGTTATTTAAGGTTTCAAGGCTTCAAGGAGTTTTCAAGTTGGGTAAATTAGGTTATGAAGGTTTGGAGGTTTAAATTAAATTATGGTTTAAAGGTTTGAGGGTTTAGGGTTTTGAAAGTTAAATTGTGCAAATCAATGTTATCACTTATTGGACTATTTGTCACAACCTTAACCTTAGGCTCATGACCAAAGCAAGGGCTTGCAAGGTTGCAGGCCAAGAGGGAAGCCCAAGAATGAAGGAAAGTGTGAGGGAATGAACCTTCACACTCCCAAGGGAGCTTTCACTTTGGGAGTTGGAGTGCTGGTGGACTCTCGAATCTTTAGAGAGATTGAAAGGGTCAAAACCCAATGGATTAGGGATATTCTTTACCATTGAAAATATCTTGGAGCATAGATGTTTAAAATGGCTTGCATGACCCATTTGTACATCCGAAACACAAGTTATGGCCAAAAGAAGGGCCGTGAGTCAAATTGGCAATTTGACTCCCGACCACTAAAAGTCGAGAATCACCCCGATTTGCTCATGTGCAAGTGGCGTGCAACATACATTTGGAAAGCTCTTGACGAGGGCTACAACTTTGTTTTAGACCTCATCCCAATCGGAGGTCTGCACGCAAAGTTATGGACCCCCAAAGTCGCAGGAGTCTGAACTGTGGGAATTTTGGGACTCCCACTTGAGAGTCTTGGGACAAAATGATATTTGGGTGCTGGTCCAGTGGCTAGGCATAGAGTATACTATAAGGGAGAAGGTGGTGGCTTCCCTAAGTCTAGGTCATGGTGAATCTTGTGAGTTCGAGTTTGCCCGTAGTTCATCCTAGCACCAAAAGTGTTCTAACTATGCACTAACCAATTTGTTGTTTGGTTTTGTGCAGTTTCGTGTGAGTGATTAAGTGCTTGTCATTCTTCTTAGTCCCATCTCGGAACTCCAGCACGCCCTTCTACCCCCAAAGTGTTACGAGCCAGGGAACGTGTCCCCAACTCTTTGCTCTTTTGTTGTTTTCACTTCAAACTCACATTTGAGTCTATCAAGGAGCTGGAGAGCGTGTCACTATTGAACATACTAGAAATGAAATAATGTCAAACCTTCATGAATGTGAAGATGTTTAAAATCATTTAAATGTTTGAATTTACATGATAAAACTTTTACAATTAATGTTTGTCATGATTATTTTCCTTAATAAATCTCTTTTCAATAACTCTTTGTCAATCCTTTTAGCAAAAGTGATATACAATGGATAATGTGAAGATAAATATATAGGATAAATTTGCTTTCATTGCTTTAATGAATAATTCATCATTATATTATTTATGTTTTGGTAATTTTTTTGATAATGTTAAACAAAGATTGAGGATAAATTATCGGCCTACATTAATGGCTTCAACATCTTTGAATAAATACTTGAAGTTGTTTATCATTTTAGAAACTTTGAATTAATGGATGAATGTTTGAAAACAAATATTCAAGATAAAATGACTTCAATGTCTTTTGTAATTACTTATTTACTAGTTTAGGGGAAAAAATGATACATTGATGGATAATGTGAAGACAATTTAGAAACTCCAAGACAATGTGGCCCCAATGTATTTTGAACAATGTTTTAAATTTTGTTATTTTAGAAATTTTGATACAATGGATATTAGTGTGAAGAAAAAAATCTAGGACAAAATGGCCTCAAAATATTTTCAATACATCCAAATAATTTATTATTATAAAAAATTTGAATCAATCATGGACAAAATTGTGGAGACAAAAATTCAAGACAAACAAGTCAACGTGGTCTCAACTCCTTTTGAATAATTACTTATTTATTATTTATTAGTTGAATTTTTTTGATACAATGGACAAATTATGTGAAGACAAATAGGACAAAGTGGCCTCCATAACTTTTCAATAAATACAAGTTATTTAATTTTAAATTTAATTTAACATGATATTAAATTTTTAATGTACAAATAAATTATATAAATTTTCCAACCATTTACACTTCAGAATTTATTTTATTTTGAAATTAAAATATTTTTAAAAATAATATATCATATTTAATTTACTATGAAATTTTATTTCAATGTATAATAATAATAATAATATCTAATTTATCAAATATGCAGGATAGGTGAATCAAATATATTGCCAAATTTAGTAATGTTAACAACATTGGTGCATGGAATTTGATGAACCTTGGAAGAAAATATTCAATCTAAAATGTTCATAAATGGCTGGTGCTAGGTAGGTTTGATTACATGGGGCTTGTGGATGGACAATAGTAATAGAAGGTGATGAGCCATGAAAAGGTTGAAAAGAAGCTATCAAAAAATTTCAATGTTCTTGGGGCAACCCAATGTGTGTTGTTGAGGAATATATAAATTCATGTTATATAAGGAAGTGTTTGGGGGGGAGGTTATGCTACATTGCTTTGAATGAAGATGTAATGGTTCTATTGAATTTGGTTTTAGACTATTCTATAAAACCCAACTGGTGAATAATCCAATTTTTTGCACTTAGGTTGACAATTGTCAATTTTTTTGTAACATGTTAGATTAATTGATAGATGGGGAATGAAGGATTTGGAGTTGGATCATGTTTTCATATCAATGGTGCATGAATTGATAGAAGAGGTGAAATAATTATATCATGTGTATGTTTATTCATAATCATGATGGTGCTAGTAACATGCATGCACATAAAATTTTGACATGATTTTTGAGTGTGGTTTGGAAACACCAAAATTCCATAAGATTTTCATATTATATAACATCATGCCTATAGTGCCACATGCATCTAGTATATAGGTGGTAGTAGCAAAATGTGGTTCGAAAGCACCAACATTTCACAAAATTCTCACACATAGTAACATGTTTAAAAACCACTTGGTAATTGTATAAAAGTTCTTCTTACAAGTCCTATAATCTACAAGAGCTAGTTTTAAACTTAAAAACCAAAATTAGTTAGTCAATTTATAATATAAAATTAGTATCATTTCTAATACCCGTTTCAAAACTAAGTGGTGTATTATTTCCTATCATTTTGCGTGACAATAGGTTTGTGCATTGTACAAACTATTGATATTTTCACACTAATACTAACTTGCAAATGCCACATTGATTTACCCTAAACCATTTTTAATTTTTTAATAAGTCCAATTGCCCCATAGATTCCTAATGAAGCTCAGTGGCAAGATTGGCATGGAAGTGACAATGCAAGGAAGACACGAAGAAGTCAAACACATGAGAGTGTGTTACTAAAGGCAAAAAAATCAATGGGTCGCCCAGAATAAACATTGAAAATGGATGGAAAGAATTCAAGACAACTAATGATTTGAAAGTAGGGGATCATGTTGTGTTCACTTTGATTGCTACTTCTACATTCAAGGTTGAAATAGTTGACAACATCAAAAACTGAAAAATAATATGTAAGCAACAAGCTTTGAAGGATGTTGTTGATCCTTATTATCCTTCGACAATTCCATGCCTTGGAACTACCCATACATCAAAAAAAAAAAAAAAAAAGATTTCACAAATGAAATTGAAGCCATTGCCATTGCCATCATGTCAATAGACAATATATCTTCAAGCACAATCAGATTTGTTTTTAGCTCAACATTGAGTTTGAACACCAAATTTACTACTACCAAGTTCCATGAGTCTTGCAATGGTGTTGTTCCCATAAAACTCTTTTCATGGAAGTCCCAATTGTTAGCAATTTCAATGAATTTATGTATAAAGACTTAAGGCCGTAATTAGTCGTTACATATTTGTGGGATTTGAAGATTTTCTAACTTATTAAGTAGTTTCATGAATTAGTATTTTGTAGATTTTTGTGAGCCATACCGACACAACCATGTGCGATAGTCTCAATTTTTAAGAGTTACATCAGGGTTATTTGAGTGGGGTGAGCTTATTAGGGGCTTTTAGCGACTTCATAAGGAATCATGAATGTGCTTGGGTGAAGGGGGGTTGTTTTCTTTCTAAAGGGTGTTATTGGTGAATAAGGAGTTGGATTAGTCCTTTTCTTCAGCAAAGGCTAATAACCATAGTTTTAGGAACTATGTTGCGTAATTAGGGGCGAGAATTCTCTAGAAGGTTGGGGGTAGAAGTAGGCACCAAATTTGCGGTGTTCAACACAACATTAGTCTTGTTATGGTATTTAGGAGTAGCAAGGATGTTAGAAATTCTTGAAACAGTTGAAGGGGTGTTAATGAAAGGTTTAATAGAGATAGAATAATTTTCAAGCCATTGAACGTAGGGTTAATTCGAGGCAATTCAACGATTAAATAGATAGTATGATAGTGGGCCAATGGCGATAGGAGTTTGATGATAATTGAAACATTTATTTATAATAGGGATAAGCTCAACAAGGAGCTGCAAGTACATGTAAAATCTTGAGTTATGCCATAGTGATAGTTCACAACTGCAGGAAATCTAGGATGCGTCGGATGGTGCGAACTAGGTAGTCCGCCTTGCTATTAGGAGGCAGCCAGCGAATCAGGCCGCACAACCAACGATAGTGACCAATGTCGGGAACTGAAGACCATGCGAAGATAAAGTATCTTCAGTTTCGTAACAACCTTTGCAAACAGTCTCGAGCTCGTCACCAGAAGCGGGGTTGACTTGTAGCAAGATCACCAGGGTGCGGGAGTTCGGAGAAATTCAATAGTACCAGGCTCGAGGGGGTTCGACTTCAAGACGAGCACGCACCTCTCGAGGTTCGGGTTCTTCATCACGAGGATGCTGTGTTAGGGTAAGATCTAGAGACGATTCCGGAGGCGGTTCTTCATTCGCTTGTGAGGTTTGTGGCCCGTAAGATGTGATTGTGCGCGACGCCATAAATTCAAGCAAAGGAAAAAGTCAGATTTTCAATCAAAATCAAATTGACAATGAAGGTGTGAAAGACTTGTTACATTAAGGTGCGCAATCATAATTTATAGATCGAAGAAGAGGAAAGAAAGGCGTGAGTAATGGCTTAGGACCGTGGTAAAGTAAAACCGTAAGGCTAAAGGAAAAAATTGAAGGTTTAAAGTAAAGTTGTTAGGGGGAATTGGAAGAGGTGAAAAGGTGTGTTCCTTCACATTCCATGGGCCACCCAGCATGGGATCTTCCATTGACCACCAAGCATGGGATCTTCCATTGACCACCAAGCATGGAATCTTCCATTCACCACCAAGCATGGGATCCACCTTCACCTCCTTTCACCTTCTCTTTAAAAGGCGGGCTCGGATGATTAGGGGGCTCTCTCTCTCTTGCCCCGGAGATAATTTTCACGCAATCTTGAATACTTGTTCGACAAGCTTCTCGAGGAGGCAAATAATGATGAGTCTTAGGAGAGGGAGAAGGAAGTAAAGTAGAGGGAAGATCTTGTAATAGTTTTAAGGAATGGGGGTGATAAGTGATAGTGTTGGAAGGTCGGAACTTAGAGAAACCTCACGAACCCTCTCGGGTTTCATAGCATAACTCCTTACTGGTGTAGCTGTAGATCCTAAGATTTGGTAGGTGGATGCGCCTTGTTAACTTTCTAACGAGCTAAAGCAAGCCGGATTTGAACAAGGTATGTGTTAGAAATGAGGTTTTTAGTGACTGAAGGTCTGCAGTCAAGTTGAACCGACTACCTTCACAAAAACCCTCTCGGGTTTGGTAGTGTAACTACTTATTGGTGTAGCTGCAGATCCTAAGATTTGGTAGGTCGGTGCACCTTGTAGTTAGCTTTCTAAGAAGCTAAGGCAAGTAGGATTTGAATAATGTATGTGTTAGAAACAATGTTTTGAGTGACTGATGGTCTGCAGTAAGGTTGAATTATCACTTTTGTAGAACGCTCTCGGGTTTTGTAGCATAACTTCTTGCTAGTTTAGCTGCAGAGCCTAGGATTTGGTAGCAAGATGCGCCTTGTTGTTAGCTTTCTAAAGAGCTATGGCAAGCCAGCTTTGAATAACATATGTGTGAGAACTAACATTTTAAGTGACTAGTGGTCTGCAGTTATGTTGGACATGGTGTGAGTCTTAAACATTGGTCTAAATGAATGTCAATTTGACGTGAAGCCCTAGGATGTGTAGTGTGTGAGCTTGAAAAAAAATGTATTTATTAGTTTTAATCATGAATGTTGCATAAAAGGTGGGCTACTTAATTTCAACTACAAACGCAATCTAACATCTAGAATTACACTTGCATTCTTCCCTTCATTAGTAGCATTTGTGCTTCAAGCATAGTCACCTTGTAGAACCGGAAATAGAGGGACAAAAGTAGCCTCACAATTTTCAATATTGTTAAATTGTTAATGTAATATAGTTGTTGTTGTAACAACAAAAATTTGTAATGAGCTTTTGCATTTTAAAGGATATTAAGTTGAAGGATAACTTATTTATAACTTATTATCAAATCTAATTTGCATGAAAATGGCTAAAGAAAAGTCATTATTTTTTAATACTTGATTACATATGAAAAAAAATATTTTTGACCAATATTTGTGAATTAAGGAACATTCACACTACAATAGTGGGCATCCACATCAAAAACAATATATTAACCGTTGATAGGCTACTAGAAAGTGGGATTTCACATCAAAATATTGAGTCAAAAACTGAAATATTAACCATGCAAGTTAAATTCCAATATATTTCAAAGAACGCTATGGGAAAAGGGGGATAAAGAAGGTTGGTTGCCATCTTGTGTTGAATTTGGAATGTTGGTCCTCTACTTGAATGACTTTAAGGATAATTAAAAATTTAACATGAAAGGACAAATGCAAGCCCAAAAACAAGGTGATTTTAAAAATATTTATGTATTGTATAACTAATGTCGAGTCAAGTCAATGATTTGTCACTAGCACTATAACAAATTTGGGCTATGCTATTAGGGTTTTATAGAATTTGTGCATGCACCTAACTTCGCAAAAGGGTACTAGGCATGCCCATTGCCGTGTGCATGACATTGGGCCTTCATGGTGACCATGTATGACCCTATTATTCACATGTCAATTACCATGTTGTTATGTAGCAACATCATAGTGGACATTTTTTGATGGTCAAATCTCCATTAACAAGAGATATACCACAAAATAAAATAAAATAATAATCATGGAGTGCAAAGACTAGGGTGCACAAACCTACTTTCATTAAATATAAGGTGAATGCACCCTAAACATTTAAAGTGCATGCATGGTAACATGGGGTGCTTGGACACATATATGTTGCTTAAATAAAATAACATAGAACCATGAAAGTTGGCAAACAATGATAAAACATTTTGATGGATCCCCTTATTATAATTCTTAAGTTCGATCCTGGGATCATAACAATATTGGGGAGAGGCTTTCCCTTTGTACACATTTGTAACAAACCCATTATGGGCCAAAATGAACCAATAGCCACTAGTACAATGCCAATATGAGGGATGGATGACATTGGGTGGATGGAAAACACTTATTTGTTGGACTCTAACACCATAGTTAACACTTTAATAGAAATTCTATCATTTTTCAACCAAAGAAACAATGACTAATTGTCATAAATGACTCTATCAATGACCACAATCATATATTACAACTTCATTATTTACGTGGAATAGATACGAATAATAAGTTAGTCATTTATATGATTGATAGATGATTTAAACTTACAACATTGACATACTTCATCCATTTTCCATCGACCATATTTCACTTGTTATGGTTTTCGAGTGTGTGCTAGAGAATAAAACATTGTCATGGATTATCTTATTGTCAATTTTTCAAGTAATGAATATGTATAACTGAATTTAAACCACTTCAAATGACGTGGAAAATAATGTCATGATGTTGTGGCATTTTTAATATTTAATTAATATATTGTGTCATTGGAAAATGGGTCCCATTGTATGTTCAAAACTTATGAAACTTATAAAATGACTTATATATGACTTAGAATACACCATTGTATCACACTATCCATGTAGTAATATGTGGTACCTTAGGTATACAATTATTTTACAATGATTCAAAAATGGATATTAATAAGTTCTTAATATGAGTACAGATGAACATAATATTAAACTACAACATGTAAGGAACTTATTTTGTCATATAGGTAATATAAAAACCTTTAATATTTTAAATAATATATTTCATATATAATCCAATGTTTTAATGTCATTAAATTAAATATTATACATTGAAATAAATTTTAATGGCAAAAGAATAGGATACATTATAATTTTTTTATAATAATATTTCAATTTAAAAATAAAATAAAAATGTAAGATGTTGGAAATATATTGTTTACTTATACATTAAACTTTTATCATAAATTTAAATGAGAATTTATATAATATATGTATTTTATTTTACACATGTAAAAATATATTATTACACAATTATATTAGATTATGTGTTAAAATGAATAAAATTTATAATTTCAAAAAATTAGTTTGATATTTTAATATTAATTTATATTACTCAAACTGAAATAAATTATTTAGATTGAATCATATCTCATATTTAATATGACTAATATAAAAACATTTAATATATAGTTATATTTGATTTATGATCCACTAATAAATATTTTATGTGGATAAATTACATGGATTCATACATGTAAATTAGGAGTTATTAGTAAAATTATGATATAATAAAAGCATAATTGTAATGTAAATTCTTAAACCAAACGAAGGTTTAAAATTTGAAATTTTTATTTTATTTATTCACAAATTAGCAGGTTTAATTATATTCACAAAAAGCTTAGTTTGGTCGTAGGAATATATGAAAGAAAACCTTTACTAGGCTTTTGATCTTTGCCATGAGAATAATCACACGGCCAAGAAAATAAATAATCGTTTGGAAAATATTCCTCATAAATATGACATGCCCGATCTATTTGACCTTTAATAATGGAATATTTTTATAATATTACTAGTGTCCAAGAAATAGATATGAAAATATTCCATACCAAGGATTAAAGCTTTCACAAAACAAAGAGCAAAGAAAGTGCAAATGTTAATAATTATAGCCATTTTGTTAAATTCCATAAAATTTGCATAGTTTGGAAATTGAAGGGGTAATATTATGTGCACCAATTTTCAAGCCAATTTTTAATCCTTTTCCATTCAATTTGTTTTAGTCTGCTATCCATATGAAATGTAATTTAAAATTTTCAATTTTTTATAATTTCAATTAATCACTTAATATGTTTTGGATAAGACCAATGCATATTCACCAATGCAAGTTGAAAATTTTCATGAAAAAAATGTAAGCTTATTTTTATTCATTCTACTCATTACATGTGGTTGGATATGATGAAAATGTTGTAAAACACAAATAAAAATAGATTAATTATATGTGTTTTGTTTTTTCAAGTAGTAAAAACTCCTTTTTCCACGACTTCATTACCATCTTTGAATCCCTCTTCCCAAGATTTAAAACACGTCTATCTTTAAATTTGATTACTAAATTTGATATCTTAGTCATTTAAAATTAAGTTAATGTTAACTAAACATATATTTGAAATGCTACATTGGACTATAGACCTTAAACCCTAAACCATCAACCCCTAAAGTTCCCTAAATGCCATAATAATATTATAGACCATATGTTGTACATTCAAAACCATTTATGCTTGAATGTAGAATCTTATGTTATATTAATATATATCCCACACAACCTAATATTATGCCCTACACCTTAAACCCTATATGAAATAACACAACTACCCTATCCCATACAATGTCACAAGATAGCTTAATTTACCTCTGAAACACTCTATCTTTAACCCTAAATGATACACCATAAATCCAATGCCATACATTGTAAACTTAATTGTTATAACATACATCCTAAGCCTTACACCCTAAACCATAAACCTTTAAACATAGTCACCAAAAGTTGTTATACTAGCAATAGTATTATCCCATAAACATTCAACAATAAACCAAGATAGAAAATCAAACAACAACATTGCCACATGGCATAATTTGCATCCAATCTAGTACCATCTCATCCATCATTACCTATGAAATGGAGACTCCACTTTAAGCATTTTTCATTACAAATCATTGAGGGTGGGGGACTCATTAAACATAAGTCTAATGAACCATTCTTGCAATGGGGAGGTTTAGGCAGTAAATAGTTTTGGGTCAAAGTGTGAATCTTAATTTTTTTCTCGAAAAAATATGAAACATCATCAATTTCTCCTACAAAATGTTTTTTTAATCCAAGCGTGAAGTTAAGGTTTCAAGAAAGAATCTGGGATGCCAAGGATCTAGAGCTTCAAAGGGGATTGAATGTAAGAGAATTTAACAACCAGAACATGATCAAACTTTCCTTCAAGAAATTTTTCCAATTTAAAAGTGAAGTGAAGTTAAGGTTTCAAGAAAGAATCCATGCCACTAAGGATTTGGAGTTTTGGAAGGGATCAAAAGTAGGTTTACTCAAAAGTGTGATCGAATTATCCATCAAGAAGTTTTTTAGTTTCAATGTGAAGTTAAGCTTTTAGGGAAAATTTTGGGACACTAAGGATTTGGAGCTTGAGAGGGGATCTAGAGCAAGAGAATTGAGGAAACAAAGTGTGATTGAGCTTTCCATCAAAAAAAATTTAAAGTCTAAAAGTGAAGCTAGGGTTTCGGGAAAGAAAACCAAGATACCAAATATTTGAAGTTTCGGAGGGGATCAAGAGTAGGAGAATTGAGAAAATAGAGTGCGATTGAGCTCTCTTTCAAGAAGTTTTTTCAATCTAAGTTGTGTAATTAATTGTTTAGCTCTTGTTTAAAACCAATTCCATATTCATTGTAGGGCTTTAGAGAGAGGAGCTTCAAGGTGAAATTATGTAACTCAAAGAGCTCCATTGAATAGCTTTTTGGTACACCCTTCTCACCATTCCTACCCATTGCTCTTTCACTTTCTTAAATCTTCACGTCAATATTACAATTAATTAGCATCACAAGTCTCCTTCTTTTGATAGTTTAACACATTCCATAATATAAAGTAGTATGCAACAACATGTTTTATTACTATGTATTTGAAAAGCAATTTTGAATTCTTCATGAAAATGTATTTTCAATTGCTTCAACCCATAAAAATCACATTTCTTTTCATCTTGTGATTCCATACATCTAATATTCTTTGAATCAACTTTTCCAACAAGGAGTCCATTTGTTGTCCCTTTCCCTAGGTCAGGAGAGAGGATTTTAAATTATTATGCATGATTTTGATGCATCTTCAACTTGCTTTCAAGAAGTCTAATATTTTTTCATCACAATTTAACCATCAATTTAGCTATAAACCATTAAAACCAGTAAATAGAAATAACAAAAGATCTTCTAATATTTTTGTGGTTTTTATCCCTTTGAAGGTATTCTTGCAACTCAAATTTTGAATGCAAGAAAACATTATTTCATTACAAGGATAACTATTGACATTAATTTGTTCCAATCTAGCCTATACCAACAATAACATAGTCATAGTAAAACTATAATTGTAATATTATACAAAGTCGTTCAACCAAATCTTCATAGGATGTTTGGCAACTCCTAAAAGGTTTTATTACATTAATTAGTACGATGAGGAAATACTTATTGTTAAATAGTCCCAAGGAAAAATAGAAAATGTTTAATAGTTGTTAAGTGCTTTTTGGATTACCATTTCAAGGAGATCGCAAAAAACACCTAGTGGTCGCTAGGTGTTTTTTGGATCACCATTTCAAAAAAATCATAGAAAATGCTTGGTGATTGCTAGGCATTTTTTGATAACCAATTGAAGGAAATCGCGAAAAAGCCTACAACCATTAAATGCTTTCAAGATCAAGGAATAATGTGAATCATAGAAAATGCATGTTGGTTGCATGACATTTTCATGATCACCAAATAACGAAAATTCAATAAAATGTTTAGTGGCCACTAGGCGTTTCTTGGATCAAAAATCCAAAAAAACACATGGTTGCAAATGAAAACATTCTTTTGGCCATAACTTGAAAACATGACTGCAAATATGCATGTTGGTGACATAATTTCTATCTAAGATTCAAACAAGGATGGTAGGGTTCGAATTAGAGTAGGACAATGCAAGGATCCATCATTGGTTTCGATCTATGATGCTCATGGAGTGGAAAATTGTATAATTGTAACCATCATATTTGTGGGGGTTGAAGCATTTGAGTAGCGAAGATTCTTTTGTCCCACTCCAATCGCATGATATTACAAATTCTCAATGGGAAATGATTTTTTTGGCTTAGAAGTGACATTTCCATGCTAGAAGAACTTGTATTTCTATTGGAGGAACACATTCAACATGAGGGTTTTAGCAATTTGCGGGAAAAAAAAATGTTTTGTAAAAATTAGGTTCTCTCTTCATCCTTACATTTTAAGGGATGTGACGTTAATGAAGAAATTAACAATACGATGGATGGGACTCTTGAAGATGAGTCCGATGGATATAAGTGCAATAATTCTAATGATGCCACTAGTGATGGCACTTTGAGAAGAATTTATTCTAGTTCTATGAATGAAGGCACAAATGAAGAAGGAGATGGCAAAGAAGAGGAGGAATGAGATGATAATGAAAACAAAAGAAGGAACTCTTGCATCCCATCGAAAGGTAGGTTTGTTTGGTGAGGTGCAGAATGTGAGCTTGTGGATGATGTTGGATTGTTCATTGCAGGTGGCCATGTAATAGCTTGTGACCCAAGGGAAGTAATTCTTGATAATTAGCTTGGTGAGGATCATGTTGGAGTGAATCTTTTGTATTCCTTGAATAATGTTTCAATGGTTATGAAAGCAACATACCAACTATTGATGAGGAGGGAAAAATTGGTGTAAGGAAGAAACAACATACTTTTCAAAAAAGGAAGAGAAATGTTGGACATTCTAATCATTTAGTGTCAAGGATTGAAAAGTCGTTGTCCCAGGAAATTGTTCGAAATGTGAGTTTTGTGTTATGTTGTGCACAAAATTATTGTCAACATTTTTTTTGTGAGAAAGCAATGTTGTTGAAAGAAGAGTTTTGGGATTTGTCTTTTGAATAATGCAAAATGTATGGCATGGATATTCCAAGAAGGTTGTGAGAGAAAACATGAAGCAACAAAAGTTTATCACGATCCAAGAAATATACATATGTGAAACAATGTGGTATAAAATCGTTGGTTTGTCCAAATTTACATACATAATATACAAAGTAGATTTTGAATGAAGATGTAGATTTTTACCTCATGGTAACAAAGGTTTGCATAAACTCCAAATTCTAACCAAGCATACGAAGTTAAATGTTTAATCACTAATTGACTTGAATGCAACACAATGCCACATCAATTATAAAAAATTGAAAATGGTAGACATGATGTTTGATGATTGTTGTTTGATACGTGGAGGAACTTTTGAGAGCAAAGTGATGAAATAAATGATAGTGTATATTATCACAGGTATGAAAAACTACAAGAATACGAATTAAACCAAATGCACAACAAGGAAAATGAGTCATAAGAAATGCAAGCCTAAGTCTAATCTAAGATTGAAACACAAAGATGTAAGGCAAAAACATGATATATGTTAGAAGATGATTCAAACATAACTTTATTTTGATAAAGTATGGAAACAAAAATTATGACAAAAAAACGTACCCAAAATTGGTGTTGAATATATTGAAGGTAATGGGAGGTCCTACTCCTATTTATACCCCATTGGGGACTTAACTCAAAGAAGCCTCCATGAAGGCTTCCATGTGTGCACTGACCAAGGAAGTTTCTTGAAATTTTTTTAAATTAATAGTGAATTAGAAGTTTTTTAAGAATTAAGATGATGTAACAATGATATAGGCAACTATGTTGGTGCAAAAGATGATGCAAGCGATTATGCAAATGATGATGTAAGTAACTATGAAGGTGTAAGTGATGACACAAATGATGATGTAAGCAATTATGTCAGTGTAAATGATGATGCAAGCGATGGGTGATGGTGGTGTCCGTGACATCACCTCCCTTTTAGTGACAAGTCCCACGAGGAGCAACCTTGGCTTGTTTAGATATCACATATGAAAGTCCTTCACTTTTTCCATGGCATTTAATAAGTTTTTGATTGGTTCCCAAGTATGTTTGTTGATGTTATAACCTTACCAATGAACTAAGTCTTGTAATTGATGATGTGATATCCTTGAATCTAGGATTTCCTCAACCTCGTATTCTTGTTCACCATTAACTACAATTAGTGGAGGTGGTTCATGTGTTCTCCTCAAAATGGTAAAAGCATGGTAGGGCTCCAACAATGAAACATCAAACATGAGGTGAATCTTCATGGAATTTGGAAATTTGAATTGGAATGCCATTGTGTTGATTTGAAACCAAACTTGACCTCCAACCTTGAAATTTGGTTCGTCACTACGATATTTGTCAACATTTTCCTTGTATCACCTTTGAACTTTTTTATGGTTGGATACAAGTTGTGCTCAAATGTTTGCTAGCCATGTTTGATTTTCAGCTGCAGGATTCACAACATTGTTTACATCTTGGATGTCAAACCTGGGATGTAAACCATGATTTGTAAATAATATTGTTTGTTACATTGTTGAATGCATCGTATTGTTATAAGAAAATTTTACCATAGATAAGAGATTTGACCAATTATCTTGGTGATAATTAATTATGGATCGTAAATATTATTCCAAGACTTGATTGACTCACTTCATTTGCCCATATGTCTAAGGATGGAAAGCTTATGATAATTTCACCTTCACACCTAGTAGCTCAAAGAGCCACTTCCAGAATTTGGATGCAAATTAGGGTCGATGATCAGAAATGATGTCTTCAGGAAGTCCATGATAACGAAAAACATGATCAAGGAATAATTTAATTGTCTTTTCGCCAACTATTGATTTGTTGCAAGGAATAAAATAAACCATCTTCATGAAACGATTCACCACCACTAAAATGGATTCAAATGAGTTAGATCGTGGAAGATCCATGATGAAATCCATGGAGATCAAAGACCATGGAGAAACGAGGATTGGTAATGGTTGAAGAAATCCATGAAGGTGATGATGAGGATTTTTTGCATGAACATAAACATCACATGAGCCCATAAATTCTTTCACAAACTTCCAAAGTTGTTGCAACTAATAGTCATGAAACATTAACTCCATGGTCTTGTTGAATTCAAAATGGCCAATAATTAATGTGTTGTGTTTGGCTTAGAGAACTTGAATTTGCACAGGGCCTTCCGATACACATAATAGTTTGCCATGATATAGCAAACCATCACAAAACTCAAAGTCAATAATAGTGTTCTTTCAATAATTTCTAACAATAACAATAAGAGAATCATTGATTAAATATTCACGAATGCGGTGAAGGAAGGTCTTATCCTTAGGAATTACCAACAATGCTTGGAGCTGAAGGTTTTTGGGTTTGAAAATGGTGTCACATTGTTGATTGTAAAGGGCATCCCCCTCTTTAGGTGCGAGGTATGAGCAATGGGATAAAACATATGATTTCCCTTATTGTTGCCCTAGATGGTAGGTAATCACAAACCAAAATTGAGACAAGGATAATGCCCATAAAGCTTGATGTCGATTTAACATAAGAATTGTCATGAAATATTGGAGATTCTTGTGATCAGAGTACATAATGATTTCATGTTGAACTCCTTCAAGTAGATGACGCCATTCCTCAAAGGCATCCATGATGGCCAAGAGTTCTTTGTCATGAATCTCAAGTTAATATCAATAAGAAAAAACTTACGAGAATGGAAACCAACTAGATGAAGAAGATTATTTTCTCCATGTTGTGAGAGTACAACACCTAATGCAAAATCAGAGTCGTTTGTCTCTAAAACAAAAGGTTTGGAAAGGTCTACATGAATAAAAATTGGGGCAGTTGTGAAAGAGGCTTTCAAAAATTGAAAGGCATTTTCAACTTCAACTCCTTAAGAAAAAGGTTGATCCTTTCAAGTTATATGAGTAAAAGGGTTCATGATTGTGGAATAATGTGCAATGAATTGTTGATAGAAATCAGCAAACCCAAAGAACATTGAACATCTTGAACAGAAGTTAAGGTAACCCAATCCACAATGGTTTGAACCTTACAGGGTCCATGTGAACACCATCTCCAAAAATAATATCATCCAAAAATTCCACCTCAGATTAATGGAATTCACATTTTTCCAATTTGGCATAAAGACCAATTTTTCGAAGCTTTTCCAACACAAAACATACATCACGTTCATGGTCTGCCATGTTATTTGAGAAAATGAGGATGTCATCGATGTAACAAACCACAAAATCATCCAAGTACTCATGGAAAACATCATTCATCATATGTTGAAATATAGCAAGTGCATTGGTAAGGCTAAAGGGCATCACAACATATTCAAAATGGCCATAATAAGTTTTGAATGTTGTCTTCCATTCATCACTTCTTCAAATGTGCACCAAGTTGTATGTTCCATGTAGGTCAATCTTGGTGTACACTTTGGCATGATTGAATTGGTCCAACAATCTTAAAATCAAGGGCAAAGGGTATCGATTTTTTATGGTGAATCAATTTAGTCCACAATAATTGACACACATGTGTAGAAATCCATATTTTTTCTCAATAAATAGGATTGGAACACTAGTTTGAGACTTGGAGTGTCGAATAAACCCCTTCTCAAGATTTTTGTTGATGTATTCTTGAAGTGCCGATAGTTTGTTTCATGACAAATTATAGATGAATCCAAATGGGGGCTAGGTTCTTTCCTCTAAATTAGACACACAATCATATGGCTAATATCATTATTACAAAATGCGTCCTAGTTCACTTTGGGTTTCACTAGATTTTTAGTGAATTTGGACATTTTTACCTAATGAAATTGTTTCACCCCCTAGTGAACGAGGACCAATTGCTACGGAAAATGAATTGTTTCACTGGTACCTAGTGAAACAAGGTTATTTTCAAGTGAAATATAAATTTACCAAACCATTCACTTGTTAGTTAATTAACTTACAAACATAGAAATTAATTAAAATTTAATTATTTGATATGTAATATTATTGATAATTTCATGATTTTAAACCTATGATTTATTACATGTGTCACTACTTAGGCTATGTTAAAAACATAACCTACGTAGGTAGGTCACGTAATCAACTTTGGCACCTATTCTAGGAATTGGATAGGAGAATATTCGGTCAACATACCATTATTGACCACACACAATACCACTCATGAGGTTCGATCCCATGACCTTTGGAACGGAGGCAAACACCCTTACCATCAAATCACCCACTTGTTGTAGTAATATGTTACATTACATTTTATTTATCAAATACTTCATTTTAAACATTACAAAAACATAAACTTTGAAAATACATATCTTATTAAGATTTTGTTCAAATGAAATGATTCGAGTTTACTTTTTTTTTTTTAATTCAATAATGTACATAATTACATTTATTTCCTTTTGAAAGTTTAAAATCATTTGAACAAAAAAAAGTTGAATATCATTATTCAATAATATTTCAATGACCATTCTTTTGAAAAAAAATAAAATTTAATAAATGGATAATTTTTTGGTTAATATAATAATACTACCTATGTTAAACTATTTTCAATTATTATATGACTATTTTTCATTAATTTAAATTATTTCACCCTACATTATTTACAATTATTTATGGTTATTCTCAAATTTTTTGGTTATTTTTTGCTATTTCACCCTAGGTTTTTTTTGTTATTCTAAATTATTTTTGGCTACTTTAGCTTATTTCACCTTAGGCCATTTTTGGCTATTGCAAGTTATTTTTGGCTATTTTATGTTAGTTTTAGCTATTGTAAATTATTTTAGTTTAAACTACTTACAACTATTATAAGTTACTTTTGGTTATTGAAGGTTATTTCACCTTATGTTATTATTGGCAATTCTAGGTTATTATAAGTTATCTCACCTTGAGTTATTTTTGTCTAATAAAAATTATTTCACCCTAAATTATTTTTGGCAATCCTAAGCAATTATAATATATGGCTATTGGTTGTTTTTTTATTAGGGTTATTGGTGGTTATTAATGAATATTAGTACCTATTTTATTGGTGGCTATTAATTACTATTAGTGGTTATTTTATTAATAATTATTGGTGATTATTCTATTAATGGTTATTGGTGGTTATTCTATCGATGGCTATTAATAGTTATTCTATTGGTGGCTATTGGTTGTTATTTTATTATTGGCTATTGGTTGTTATTTTATTATTGGATATTGGTGGTTATTATATTAATGGCTAATGTGGTTATTATATTAATGGATATTGGTTGTTATTAATGGTTATTGTATTAGTGGCTATTGGTGGATATTAGTGATTATTGGTGGCTATTTTATTAATGGTTATTATATTATAAATTATTGTTGGTTATTATATGTTATATTATAGTTATTGTTGATTATTGTATTATAAATCATTGTTGGATATTTTATGTTATAATATCATAGGCTATTAGTAGTTATTATATTGTAAGGTATTTAAATTATTTTTCATAGGTTATTATATTTTATTTTAGATTATTTTAAGCTATTATACTTAAGATAAAATAATTTATAATAACATAAAGTATAATGACCTTGAATAACTTAAAGTATAACTTGAAAGAACATATATTAATTTAAAATACAATAACCAAGGTATAGCTTAAAGTTAGTTGAACAAATAAATTTAAAATAACCTAAAGCTTATAATAAACTAGTTAAGATACCTTAATGTAAAATAACGTATAATAATTTAGGGTAAAATAATTTATAATAACCTATAATAACATAAAATATAAGTTTGAATAACTAAAGTAATTAAAAATAATATAGGGTATATCATAAAGTAGCATAAATAAAATATTTAAAAAAACATTAAAATAAACCTATTTACTATAATAAATTATAATAGTGAATTATGTTAATTAGCAATGAAACATGATGTTTACATAGTGATATTATAGTGAAATAACTTCACCAGGGCGAAATCAGAAAAATGCAATGAATTTATTTCACTTTTAAGGTCCCATAATGATTTAGGCTAGTAAATTGCACCCCATTTCTGTAGTAATGAATGTTTAGGTAATGTGTCTACATTTTTCTTTTCAAAAGCATATTTATAGTCTTGGTATCGAATAAGGATCTTATGTTGTTGTGTCTTAGGATCAGGGGCTAAAATGGCATACACAAAGAATGCATCTCCTTTCTTTGTTACTTGCATGAATGATCTTCCTCCCATTGAACAAAGGCTTGAAATTATTATATCCTTTGTTGTTTTCACGTGCAGAATTAGATTTAGAATCCAACATGCTTATTAAAAAGGCTTTGTATTTTGGTGTACTTTCGTTTATTGATTCAAAATGAAGATTTTTTATCTTCCAATCCACTCGAGGATTATGCAAATTGAGCCATGATAACCCAATGATGATAAGGTTTGTCGAAGATGAAATGACATCAAAAACAACTTTGCCATTGTGTGACCCAATTGTTACCATCAATGCCTAGGTCTCATGCATTACAAGTCTTGAAGAAAGGTTTTGATCATCAATCATTTCGACCACAACTGGTGTCATTTTCTCACCAACGCCAAGTTATGTTGTCATACTAATTCCTTATTAATGAACATGCAGATGCCCCTTAATCAATAAATGATTAGGTTTGCACAATTGTGGATTTACCACCCTTGATCATGATGGGCAACAAAAAACAAGGTGATGGTTCTAAAAACAAGGTAGGACCATTTTGAATGGATGATGCATTGAGGTCTAATCTCACGGTCTCTATTGAGATTGGATGTGCTCGTTTCCTTTCTTTTTTAATCCTTGGGTAGTGGTAGAAGTTTTGGCACATGTTGCATGTTGAACATGTTTCTTTGGACAAACACCAACTATATGACCTAGTTATCCACAATACAAACAAAAATCGTTTATGTGTCAATGTTATTTTTCCTATTATGTGAGTGATTTGAATTGTGTCTTATTGATTTGCATGGGGTCATCATTGGGTGCAAACACCATATGTTTGGGTTGCAACATGGGTGGTGTGAATTATTTCAATGATGGTGATGGTTCCCAATGTTTTTCTAGTTGACGTTTAAAAGGTCAATTATCACAACGCATAATTTGTGTGATTGCTTGATTCAAGGTCGTGGGATCAAGCATGGTCATCAAAAGGTGCTTCACGTTTCCACATAGTCCAAATTGAAATTAGCTCATGAGCATAGCCTTGTCCCATGAAATGTCGCATGCTAGTTGCCTGAATTCAAAAGTGTACATAGAAGCTAGGCATGAACCTTGGTGAAGAGCTTGCAACTTACTTGTTGTTATATGTTCTTTGTCTAAATCACCAAAATAAACACCAAATTCTTCAATAAATGTTTCAAAATCGTTTAGAAGAGGATATTAACATTCTAAAAGAGGTGTAAACCATGTTAAAGTGGTGCCTGATAATAAGGTGCCAATGAGTCCAACTTGGGTCTTGTCATCTGGATAGTGGTGTTGATGAAGTTGGATGATTAGACATATTTGGTCACAAAAGTTCAAAATTTTGAACGTGTGCCATCAAACTTCTTTGGTAGGTTGATTTGTGGTTCCTTCGGAGTGATTCCAAACGTTGCCAATGTTTGGTTTCCTTGTAACACTAGTAGAAATTTGTGATTTTGCAACCAACGAATTTGCGACTAGTTGCGACTATTTGACATTTACAACTACTGTTGGTTATATCTACAACTACTGTTTGTATTTAAAGTCGCTTGCAACTACTCTATGACTAACTTACGACTAATGAATTATTTCATCCTTTCATTTGGATAGCTTTCATTACAATTTCCATCCAAGTATGTAATATATACGGTTTCATCTGATGGTTTCCTGATCGTGTGGGTAAGGAGTGGCCATGTTTTTTCCTCAAGGACATCGGAGTGGAGGACGTTTTATGATTCCACATCCAGCGATCCAGTTCGTGTGGGTGGGCCGTCCAACCCCCTGCTTACCGATGGCGGCCTCTCCACCATCATCTCCAAGCCCAATGGATCCCAAGGCGACTTCATGTCTTCTCTGGGTCGTTGGCAGAACAGAGGCTCCAACCCCGACCGCTCTCTCATCATCGCCTTCCACTCCATTGGAACTATGGCGGATAGGTCAGCTGTTTCCTTCTCTTGTGTGCGTTGTAGCCGTCTTTTGATCATCGGATGGCAATCGTCGGAGTGGATTTAGTGTAATGAGATGTGCACGAAGCATGCTAGCCTAGCAAGCAAGCTGCGGTAGTAGGAGAAACGGCCATGCTCACAAACATTCCAGCTGCTGCGGCGTCAGTGGCTTCTACTTCGTCATCTCCTCGACTCTCCATGGTTGCAGCTGGTGTGGCATCTTCTCCCGATGATTATTAATTTCTGTTGCTGCTGGCTGGCTGCCTTGCTTCGTTCGCTGTTGTCGCCACCATGATTTTCAATTGGGTGCTCTCTGTTTCCCTCATTTTGCTACTTGCCGAGGAGAGAGAGAGAGAGAGAGAGAGAGAATAAGAGGGGAGCTTATGAAAAGCTTTAAGCTCATAGCTCCGCTTGTGGGTGCTTTGCAGGGGCATGCGGGGACGGGTATAGGAAGTCTATTGGGCCACGACAAGATCGTCTCAGACTTGGAACCTCTGTCATAGCAGCCGCAGCAGCCAAGTCAAATTTCCGAGAACAGAACAACAAGGCACTACTAGTATGTCAACAACAACCCCAAGTACGGCAGCATCACAACAACAATAGAGTGATTCCCATTTCTTCTGCAGCAGCTGTTGTTCTTCCTGGTATGTACCAAAATGGAACTGGATTCACAGTACTGCAAGTTCTTTCACTACTGCCATCAAAGGATTTTAGGCTTTTTGTTTAGTTGCTCGGGGCTTTTGTTCTGTTGCTCAAAATGGGG